>FWPV01001075.1_pt1 | contig 32422 bp, 25 predicted proteins | sample 2228371 | NCBI WGS metagenome assembly FWPV01 (sample SAMEA103939776, study PRJEB20133) | metagenome
CTTCCTCTCCGTAACCCGCGGCAAGATAGTCTTCTCTAAGGTCATACGTGATACCGACGTTCATGGAATGTGTTCCTCTCTGGATGCGCCTTTAAGAGCTGACCGCACAATCCGGGTATCGAAACAGGCGGCCCTCGTAGTTTCTAAGAATTATGTCGTTGCCTTCACGGCCGACAACGTATTCTGGCAACAAGGGAATCTTTCCACCACCCCCAGGTGCATCTATCACATACGTAGGAACTGCATAGCCCGTGGTGAATCCGCGCAATCCTTGGATGATGTTGAGGCCCGTTTCGATCGAGGTGCGAAAATGCGAGGACCCCTTTATCGGATCACACTGGTAGAGATAGTATGGCCTCACCCTGATCCTGAGAAGCCCATGACATAACCGACGCATAGTTTCAATGTCGTCATTTACACCTGCGAGCAAGACCGTCTGGCTCCCCAGAGGAATGCCTGCATCGCTAAGGCGACTGCATGCCTGCGCCGCTTCTACTGTAAGTTCATCAGGGTGCGTCACATGTATGCTCATCCACAGCGGGTGGTACCGTCTCAACATACGCGTGAGCGCAGGTGAGATCCTTTGTGGCAGTACAATTGGCACCTTGGTGCCTATGCGAAGGAATTCCACATGAGTAATGTTCCGCAGTCTTGAGAGCAACCACTCCAGTTTTTCGTCTGAGAGTGTAAGGGGGTCACCACCCGAGAGGAGGACATCTCTGACAGAAGGTGTTTTCTCTATGTACTCAAGGGCCTTCTCCCAGCGCGCCATACTGAAGCCATATTCACCTGCCCTCCCTACGAGCCGGCTTCTCGTGCAATAGCGACAATAGGTCGCACAGAAGCCCGTGACCAAAAACAGGACTCGATCAGGATACCGATGGACAATGCCTGGCACAGGGCTGTCATTTTCTTCTCCGAGTGGATCGTCAGCCTCCTCGGGTGAATGGAGATACTCCGCAGCGACAGGGATTACCGTACGTCGAATGGGATGCTGCGGTCCTTCGCCGTCCAGAAGCGATGCATAATAGGGAGTAATGGCAAGAGGCAGGGGACCGGAATGGTTGCTCAGCGCACGATATTCGTCGTCCGTGAGGTCTATGATGCGTGCGAGTTCATGCACATCTTGAATGCGGTTCCGAAGCTGCCAGTGCCAGTCATTCCATTCTGCTTGCGACACCGAGGGAAAGAAGCGCTTTCGAAATGCATGTGTACGGGGGCTGATGTGGTACCTGCTGTAGCCAGTCAGCGGTTTGATGACTCTGGTGGCAGTGTCAGCGCCAATAAGTACACGTAGTGTGGGTGAAGCCTTTCTCGGCAGCGTACTGCTGGCTCGCGCAGTGCCAGCAGCTTCTGCAGGGCTACCCGGCGGCTCGATGTCTTCGTTGAGGCAAACTCGATTAGCCATGCGTCTCAACTCCTTTCACCAGGTGGTTACGTGTCCTGCGAGAAATCACCCAGAATCTGTTTTCCCGTTCCACACCTTCGCTTCTCGCTCATTCTCCGGTCGTTCTACAACACGGTAGCTTCTGACCGTCAACACCTGCGTACCGTCTTCTCTCTTTCTTACGCTCCCGGTAAGCTCCACCTCTTTCTGTACAAGCTTGAGCAACTCCTTACCCTTGCCCCTACTGCTGATCAGATATTCTTGCTCATCGTGTGTAGAAATGCTGACAGCGGTCACGGTTGCATCTTTGTCCCATGCCGCAGCCGTGACGATGCCCGATATAGCAATCTGCCTAGACGCCTTCTTTTTTTTCATGCGTCGCACTCCGGACGTAGTATGTGCGTACGATAGTAATCGGCTGTTTTCAAAGCAAAGATTATGCCAAGTCCATATTCATAGGATTTCTAAGCGGTTTTTGGTGTAGCCACCATGATATCGGAACTGAAAATTCCTATTCTTTCCTCCTTCGAAACCCTTCCTACTGCAGCGTAGCACGTGCACTAGGCGAGAAGTCGAGTCGATGGCGAGAAGGTTTCAAGCGGCCCAGCTAGATTGAGCGCCACCCTCTATCGGTAAGGGAAAGGGCTATACAAGGAATAGGAACTAGGAGTTCCGGTGCAGTGTTAATCGGAACTTTCAGTTCCTGCTGTAGGTTACCCGGCACATCACTAGGACTTGAAGTCCTCTTTTCGAATGTTGTGCTTGGCTAAGAGCTTGCACACCTGTCGAGTGGTAATTCCTGCAGCGCGAGCTGTTGCGTTGATCCGGCCTTTGTGAAGTGCAAGCAGTTCCTTGAGGTAGTGTCGCTCCACATTGTCTATGGCCCTGCGTCGTACCTCGCTCAGCGTAAGCGAGGTGTCAAATGAAAGCCCAGATCGAGGCACGCCAACCCTGAACAGCTCGCTTGGAAAGCTCTCTGGTGTCAGGATGGAAGAGTTCTCCAAGATGTAAGCCCGTTCAATGAGGTTTTCGAGCTCCCGTATATTCCCGGGCCAGTGATACTCTGCAAAGGCCTCCATCACTTGCGGATCTACGTCGTGAATCTCTTTGAAGTAGAATTTATTGAGCCTGCTCAAAAAACTCTCCACAAGAAGCGGTATGTCATCGATTCGTTCCCGCAGTGGTGGAAGCTCTATGGGAAAGACGTTCAGGCGATAGTAGAGATCCTTTCTGAAGAGGCCGTCTTCACACATCTTCTCCAGATCGATGTTCGAGGCCGCAATTACCCTGACGTCGGCCTCGATGGGCGTCTCTCCTCCCACACGATGAAAGGTCCTCTCTTGAAGGACCTGTAAAAGACGAATCTGCGCTGACGCACTGATGGTTCCGATCTCGTCGAGAAAGATCGTCCCTCCTTGTGCAATTTCGAATTTCCCAAGCTTTCTCCTCACCGCTCCGGTGAAGGCCCCCTTTTCGTGGCCAAACAGCTCGCTCTCAAGCAACGTCTCTGGCACGGCGCCGCAGTGCACACTTATGAATTGCCTGTCCCTTCTGTTACTGTGGTGATGGATGAGCCTTGCAAGAACGCTCTTTCCTGTTCCTGTTTCGCCTACCAGGAGGACCGTTGTCTTCGTAGGTGCTACAGAACGAATCTTGTCAAAGACCTTCCTCATGTTTGGACACTTTGTCCGGATCATCTCAAGGGAATCGCTTTGCCAGAAGCGGTCCCGAAGGTAATCAAGCTCTGACTCCATCCTGAGCGACTCATGGAGGCTCTCAGTGACGTATTTGACTTCATCTGGGTTTACCGGGTAGGTCACGTAGTTGCTTGCCCCTGCCTTGACCATATCGACTGCCTCTCTGATCTTTTCTTGAGAGGTCATGACGATGATCTGGACAGCAGGCTGGACCTGCCAGAAGGACTGAAGTGCCTGTTTGTAGTCGTTGTAGGCTCGTCTTCCCTCTGTGGACCCACGCAGGAACGCCATGTCCACAAAGACAAACTCATAGCGTTTTTTCTTGAACAGTTCGAAGCAGGCCTCCATTTGTGAAACGATGTCTACGCGGTACTCGGACCGAAGCGAACGGCGGATGGCTTCTCGTGCTGATCTGTTTCTCGATGCAACAAGCACGTGGCTCATCGAGCGCGCCCTCTAGCCTCTAGATACCCAGTGTCTTTGTCAGGATCTCTTTCATTATCTCTGTTGTACCACCTCCTATACTCAATATCCGTGCATCGCGATACAGTCGTTCGACTACATATTCCCTTGCATACCCGTAGCCTCCGTGGATCTGGACCGCGTCGTATACCACGCGATCGCACACCTCACAGGCGAAATTCTTGGCCATAGATACCTCGGTCACCACGTTATCTCCTGCCTGGAGTCGAGCAGCGACCCGGTAATTGAATTCCCTTGCAACAGTTATCCTGGTCGCCATGTCCACAAGCTTGTGCCGCGTCACCTGGAACCCTGTCAACGGCTTTCCGAACGCGTATCTGGTCTGCGCGTACGAGAGCGCATGCTCGTAGGCGATCTGCGCCACCTGGTGCGCAATAACGGCCAAGCTGAGCCGCTCTCGTTGAAAGTTCTCCATGAGTCCGTAGAATCCCTGGCCCTCTTCTCCGAGCAAGTTGGCGACTGGTACACGGCAGTCCTGAAATGAAAGTTCTCCTGTGTCCGAGGCATTCCAGCCCATTTTTCGTATCTTCCTGCTTACCGAAAAGCCCGGAGCATTTGCTTCAATGACTAGTAAACTTATCCCTGTATGTCCTTCTCCGCCTGTCCTGACCGCAGTCGTCAGGATATCGGCCCTGCAACCACTGGTAATAAACGTCTTGGATCCATTGACAATATAGTAGTCACCTTGACGTACAGCCCGTGTTCTCAAATTGGCGACATCTGATCCTGCATCAGGCTCGGTGACAGCTAAGGCAGCGATCTTTTCTCCTGCGAGCACCGGTGGAATGAACCGCTTCCTTTGTTCCTCTGTTCCCAGTATCAGTATCGGAGGCAGGGCGATCCCATGACTCCCGATGCCAGCAGTGAGGCCAACAGAGCCACTCCTGAGAAACTCCTCGGTAAATGCAATGATGTGGAAGAGATCGCCAGGGGTGCCCCCGAGCTCTTCAGGATAGCAAAGACCAAGGTATCCTGCCTGAGCCATCTTTTTGTAAAGGTCTCGCGGAAACTCCTCTTTGTCTTCCCATGCCTCGATGTACGGAAGAACCTCTTTGGCAAGGAACTTGCGCACCGACTCCCTGAGGAGTGTGTGCGACTCATCAAAGTAGCGGTCATACATGTGCCGTCCCCCTTTGTTCTCGTGTACGGTCTGCGATGGTATTATCTGCTAGAGTAGTCGCCGACACCTCAGTGTGGGAAATACACCTCAACCTTGACGGTCCTCCTTCCCCAGCGCAGTGCCTCCTTGTGCGATTCGAAAAAAAGATCGATGCGATGAGGTCCTTTGATCGAGGACCCTATATCGTGAACCTCGCCCCATCCGTACCCCGGTATATACATTATCGTGCCATAAGGATAAAAGCGGGGGTCTGCTGCGATAACCCCCATATCAGCCTTTGTCCCATTGGAGGTTACTCCAACGAGTTTCCTTTTTCCTTTGTTGGGCCCTGACGCATATACCGGTGGAAAAAGAAAGCATCCATATTTCCGCTTCCAATTGCAACATTCCTTACATGCACAGTAGGCTGTGGTCTCCATCACGACAACCTTTTTCTTCATCCCTATGGTCTTAAGCGAGTAACAACCCCAGACTGAAAGTAGTGCGCTGAGGGCTAGCACAACCATCACCGGGTGAAAAAAGGTCGAAAGCAACGCAGTGCTGCGCCACCGAGTACAGCAAATGGGACTCTTCCGGTCATGCTCGCACACAGAAAACCTCTTTGCAGGATAACGCCTACCTTTTTGAAGAGATCACCTGTTGAACTTAGCAAAACAGCGCAAAGGAATCTATCCTACATAGCAAACTCACCTCGTTGTGAGTCATGCCCATGACTGGCATTAAACGAGCAGATCAAAGAGCGGCATGGCCTAATCTACCAGTGGTCGAGTAGACGAATATCCGGTCGACCGGCACACCCCTTTCTTAGCACCCCCAATAAAGGCCTTGCTTGGCTGGCTATGCAGCTCGATTCGCAGACATGTAACTGGCGTCAGCCAGCAGCTCTTACGGCCTCTGGCCCTCGCCTGCTGTGTTGTCTCCATGCGATGGTGGATCGCCACTAACGCTACTGCGTGCCCTCATAGACTATAGAGATTTTCTCATAATCCTCTGGCCGAACTGGGAATGGGTGAGCGGTACCCAAGCTAAAAACGTAGTTCTGGTAAGCCTGACACGTTGAAACGTTGGTGATCTCAAAAATGTGCTTGACAAAGTGCTATGAACTATGGTATACAATACATAAATTTATATGAATTCCCCTGCCTTCCTACGTGGTACCACCATTTCATCGATTGTATACGACAACAGGTCTGCCCATGAGGTCATAATGATCTCAGGGGCTGAACAAAGGGGTGTGTCATAAGGAGAAAGGAGGACGATATGGAAGCGTCAAGGAAAACAGTATGCTTGCTTGTCGGACTCATCGCTATGTATGTATGCACACTTTCTCATGCGTGGGCGCTTACCTGGACGATCGTGGATGTGGAGACGAGCGAGGGAGCTCTCCCAAATGATATACGCTATGATGCAAGCGGTACAGTGCACTTACTCTACCATACAGATACGCAGCTCAAATACGCGAGCTGTTCTGGACAGTGCGGGGATACTTCTCGCCATTGGAGCAGGCTTACACTGTGGGAGGGAGCGACAAAGGGGGGATCGCTCGCCGTAAGTCCCTCTGGCAGCGTACACGTACTGTTTTCTCTGGCTGATGATCCTCCAACAGGCGCATACTACACGACATGCAATGGTGGTTGTGGAAATGCAGCCAACTGGAGTTCTCCTGTATTTATTACCGACCCTTCGTATTACCTTGTTACAGTGGGACATTCTAGTCTTGTCTTGGATCAGGACGGAAGGCCAAGGGGTATATTGGCTGGGTACGACCCTTCTGAGTATGAGCTTTTTCTCTACTTCATTTGGTGCGATGCGCAGGATTGCCTGTCAGAGGAGGATTGGTCTGGGATCAAGATTGCTCAATACGAAGCAGGAGAGAACTGGTACTTACTTGACCATTCTCTCGACAAAAATGGCACAGCCTATGTCGCGACTTTCTGCTCAATTGGCTTCAACTACAGGTTTATCACCCTTTATAGTCGTTACTGTCTGGGCGAATGCGAAGATCCGTCGAATTGGGTTGAGGGACCAGGGCAACCTATCTTTGGTTGGCCAGGCCCTGAGGTTTACCATGTGTCGCCTGCAAGGATAAGACCAGACGCTTCGATCAATGTTGCATACACGGTACTATATCCAGACGACGCCATCTTGTTTTATAGGTCCTACTCGAATCCCCAGGGAAGCGATTATTATGATGTTGAATTGGGCCGGCAGCTCTGGAGCACATCTTTGGCCCTTGCATCTGCTCCTGGCATCGGCAGTCCTCCTAAACCAAGGATTGCAGCTCTTTCCGCTGATTGGTCTAAACATATCTCGCCTGATTCCGGGCTCAAACAGTCAGGAATCGTCACTCCGTTGAAATATCTCTCGTGCGATTATGGGTGTGAGCAGGTAAGCAACTGGACCATGGAGCTTGTAGATCCTGAGGCTGTGCTCATGATAGAACCGTACTTCGTTTGGGAGCCTACTTCCTTGCCAAGGATCTCACTCAACACTTCGGATGCTCCAGGAATCATCTATGTGGCAACTGGAGGACCGATACCAGAGGAAAAACTCCGCTATGCATTTGTTCAGACACAAGCCCCACCCTGGTCTCTTGGCCAGGATGCAGCAGCCATGACGTACGGTCGTGCTGCCTCTGAGGAAGGTGCAAAAGTCAATTACCTGGTCATCATGTCGCTCCCTTGTGCAGCAGTCTTTGCGCTATTGTTCACCAAGATCCTCAGGGAAGCCAGAAGGAGGCGAGCCTCATCTGGCTGGTAAACGCATAAGGTTCTTTTCTTGATAATCCCTTGGTGAACATGTAGCTTCGCTAGTACATTCATCTTGTCCTGCTAGCGAAGAAAAGGCGATCTTTTTTGCTAACGTTGGACCCCAGTCTTAGCAATGAAGGCTTCAAGCATCCATTGTTCAACAGCGAGGACCTCTCTTCCAAACGCCTCGATGCGGAAACGAATTGTTGATTTCACATCTGAACGAGCATCTTCGTTTGGTAGCTCTTTGGCCGGTTGTCATCCCCATAAGCCTAAAGGGATACGTCACAGAGCCGTGGGTATCTTTTCAGCGATAAGCTTGGCCTGCTTTGTATGGATGCCTCCTTCATTTCTTCACAAATGCCACCTGGACCGGCACTAAAAGAGCAGGTCAAGGATCGGCATGGCCACGTCCACCAGAAGGCTCGTAAAAGGATCTTGAGGCGGAACAGGGTGATCGGCCACATCAACCGTAAGCCAGGCAAGAGGGTCTTCTTTTGCCAGCACCCCTGTGAGATAAAAAACGTAGATGCGCTTCAAGCCTGCAGCAAGAACGGCTTGAATATCCTCTGCCAATTCGTGCGGACTCTGATACCCACTATCTCCACCCAGCCAACCAGGCCAGAGTACAAGGCCCACAAAGATCGAGGCACGTTCGCCATATCGCTGCCGTGCCTTGACCGCATACCTGAAGACCAAATCACTTGTGAAAGAAAATGAAGCGTGATCTCGGTACATGGTTCGGTACACCATGAAAGCAGCCTCATCCCACGTGACACCTGAGACCGGAAGGTCGAAGGCATCCTGCAGGCCTGAATCCTCATCTGCATCATCATCCAATACAAAGGGTAGAGTAACCACCTGAACCTTGAACCCATGGGCATGGCAGTAATCTACGAGCGTTTGATAGCGGGACAAAGATTGGCCAAAGGCCCTCGCGTTACGGTGAGAGAGCAACAGGAGGTAGGCATGAATCAGCTTGCTTTCTGAGAGGTATGCCTCGAGTGCAAGAACCATCTGGACCGAGGGTTCCATGTCAACGGATATCCACTCGACCGGTACATCCTCTGTTTCAGCCCACTCGATAAAGGCCTTCACGTCGGCAAAGAATCGATCGAAGGTTGCTTCGTTTGGATACAGGCCGCTCTCGTAAGGCAAAATGATATAGGGCCGGGCAGGCACACCATGAGCTCGTGCTTCTCTAAACATTCGAGCGATAAGGGGATCGCGAGATACGATCTGTTCCTCAAGCACCTCGATAAAAAGCTCAGCACCCTGCTCGGCAAACACACTGTACCATCGAGCGAGCTCGTCACCGGCTGTTTCCTCAGGCCATACCGCGTAGCCAATGGTCGGGCCACTCTTGCCATCCTTTTCACCTTTGTCTCCCTGCACGGATGAGGTGCATGCGGTCGTTACAAGAACCGTCAGTATCCAGAAGAAGATCATGGCTACTGGGCAGTGCTGTTTCATGGGCACACCACACCAACAGATTATCAGTCTGTACTTAGCCCTGGCATCCTACAGCGCTACCTGGCACAGGAAGATCTCTGTTTCGCACGATGTGCCTCTTGTCCTTATAGAAGACAACTAGAATCTCCGGGGCCTTAAGGTGTTACGTAGGAAAAGATTCTGCGATCAGGAAGAAGCGCTCTCTCTTCTGGCCCTTGCCGAGCTAGGGTTGAGCAAAATAGATGAGTTCTCCTTCCCCTTCGTCGTAAAACACCACCCTAAGCTTGTCACCTGAGGCAAGCCTCAGAGAAGGAGTTTTCCCGGTATTCCCTTGGGACACAAGGGTGCTTATGTCCCACCCTCCCTCCGGCCTCTGTACTGCCAGTTTCAGGTCATTGTTACCCAGGTCTTCGTAGCAGATTGCCGGCTGGCCCGGTGAGGCTATCGCGATAGAACTGTTAGTTCCATCGCCTAGACTCGTATCTACCTCCTCGCTGACCCAAAGGCCCCCTTCCTTGTGCGCGTACACTAGTCGATCAGCGGAAGCATCATAGTGCGAAATGTGAGGCGATCCCGCGCTGTCAAGGGCAATAGAAGGGTGATAGCCAGGAGCGTGTGCTTCGGGAAACATGCTCCAGTTGGCTACGATTTGAGTGGACCAGGAACCACCTACCTTATCGGTGTAGTACAGGGCGCCAGAATACTCATTGATTGTGACATAGGCTTTGCCATGGGCAATCTTGGGGATATCGTAAGTGTCCACGGCAAGTGAGATCCCCAGGACGTCTGTGTAGTATCCTCCGTTAAACACCGACTCAACGTTCCATGCGGTCCCGCTCCAGCCAGCATATTTCACAACATAGGTGGGAAAATATCCCGGTGACGCCCATATGCAACCAACGTAGGCGATCCGCGGTTGGCCTGACACATTCAAAGCAAGGGATGTGCCTAAGCCCGGAGTCCAGGAAATAAGTTCTCCAAATCCCCATGCCTGATCGATGATCTCTCTTTGCCAGCCGGAGTCAGTGCGGCTAGCGTATTTTACGCTCCAGGTCGTTCGATCTGTGTAGCCTATGTGGGGGGTGCCGAAAGGATCCACCGCGAGTGAGTGGTAACGTCCCTTGTCTCCCTCAGTATCTACCGCCTCAGAGACCCAACCTGTACCGCCACTTCTCACATGATAGTAGAGATCTTTCCCAACTGGATCATAGCAACTCACATGCGGTTCCTCTAAGGGACCAAGGGCCAACGAGGGGTATTGACAGCCGACAGCGATTACCTCAAGCACGATAAAGTCCCATGCGTTGCTGGTTCTTCCAGCCACGGTCACTGTGACTGGCCCTGACTGCGCTCCTTCAGGCACAGCAACCTCTATGAGATTGTTGGCCCAACTTAAAGCTACTCCTGCATCCACCCCATTAAAGGAAACAGTGCTGGAGCCCTGCACATTGCCAAAGTTGAGGCCAGAGATGGTAACTGTTTCGCCGACCTTTGCATTGGGAGGCGTAATTCCTTGGATTGAAGGATTGCAGGCACATAGGATAACCATCAAAAGGGGCCCAAAGACAGGCCTTAACATTGTGGTTGTGCGCAGCATGGTTCTCTCTCCTTCTTAATAAGGCTATTGCCCCTGGCGAAAGGAACACAAGGAACACTGGACTGGACGGAACTGACTGAGACATGTTCGGCTCGGTACATATTCAACATAGAATAACAAGGGCCTTATGTCAAAAAAACGTTGCACAAAGAGCACTCCTTTAGCCGGGGGGCATCCTAAAATACCGGTCCATGTGCATCGTGGCAACCCGTTCGGTCTGGGATCGCACTAACCGAGGGTCAAATCACCGCCCCCATCAATGGTCTGGAGCCCCTGGGACATCCCGAGAAGTTTGTACGTGAATCATTATCTTATATTTTACTAAACGTTTCACGACTCGACTTTTTTGTTGACACACTCCCCCTTGTTGGTTATTTTTTTATAAAACAATTGAGTAAGTGGGAATTGCTAAGTGAACTTAGGCCCCACGGGTGCTAGGTATGAGCCGCTTATGAGATGCGCACCGAGATCCTGTGGCTCGCCCCTACCCAGCTTATGTGCAAAAGCGTCACCAGATAAGTCATCCTTCCCCACTATCTCCCCCACAGTATCGTTTAGGATCCGTGAGTGTAAGGATTCAGTTGGGTACTGAAGCTGACTCCTAATCACCACGGAAAGGAGGCGTGTGCCATGAAAAGACATTTCATAGCGGTAGTTGCCTTGTTTCTTCTCTTGGGTCTTTGTGCTGTAGGGAACGCCACCATTAGGCATGTACCGTTCCCGTATCCTACTATCCAATCTGCATTGAACGCATGTCTGCCTGGGGATAGTGTAGAGGTGGCCGATGGCACGTATTTTGAGAACATACAGTGGCCAGCAACCGACCAAATCAAGCTTTACGGTGCTAGCGCTAACCCCGCAACCTGCATCATTGATGGAAGCAATGCCCTAGATCCAGTTATAGTAATCCCCCCGGAGCATCCAGTCTCACTATTGAGGGTCTCCGAATCCAAAATGGATATGGTCAAGCATCGCCGGTGACCGGTGCAGGAATAACCTTCTTTTGCGCTGATTGCACGCTGGCCATAATCCTGAATAAGGTGGAGATCGAGAACAATAACGGAACTGGAATTGCCCCTATTCTATTCTATCCGCCCGCCCATCTGAGCCTAAATGTACAAAATAGCAGAATATCAAACAATCACATCGCCATGTTCGTCCATGCCAAGACATCTCTTAATCTCACGGTTACTGGCTGTACCATCGCCAATAATTCTGCAGGCGGAATTATGGCACAAGTAGGGTATGGAACCGTGGGAGAGTTACTCACTGCTAATATTAATAACAATATAGTATATGGAAATGGGGGGGAGTATGGCGGCGTATCCCTCTATGGAGCGAGAACAGGGGATACGGCGATTCATGACAACGAAGTCTATGGGAATAATTCGTATGGAATCTTAGTTGGTGAATACTCTGCCAGCTCAGGGTCTGTTAACGTAATTGACAATCAGGTGTATCAGAATAGTGGAACCGGAATATCGGCAGCAGGCGTCAATATTAGACCTGTAATCTCACACAATACGGTTCGCGAGAACGGTACTGGGATATCAGTTCAAGGCAATGTGGACATTGTGAATAATGAGGTTTACCAGAATAGGGAAGGTGGAATCACGGCCAGTGGAACATCGGTGGATCTTCTAGTCAGTGGCAATATGATTTATGGTAATCTCGGAGGCCCATCGTCGGCTGGGATATCAATTTCAGATGCAAGTGGCTACGCGGAAATTGTTAATAATGAGATCTTCCAGAATAACTATTACGGAATCTATGCCCAAGGGACAGGGCTCACCGGGTCAATCAGAGATAACTTCATTTCTGATAACGCAATGGTTGGAGATCCGTACAACAATGCTGCGGGAATATTGTTTGTAGAAGCAGAGTATTTTGCAATTGAGAAGAATTTGATTTGTCACAACGGTGGGTCTTGGATGCATAGCGGAGTTTCTTTTGGATGGTACACGTTTGTTGGACCCTTTGCTGCAAGAGGTAGTTACCTATTGAGGAACAATTTCATTTTCTCAAACAACATTGGAATTCTCGCAATTACTGACAATTTAAGCGGTTCAATCATTACTGTAAATAATAGCGTCGTTGACAGTTTAACTGAAGGTATACGGGAGTATTACACCAGCTCACCTAAGCTGATGGTCACAAACTCCATCATTGGTCGCTGGGATTCAGGAATAGTTGGAGATGACCTAGTGAATGTCACTGCGACTTACTCCAACATCCAGGATGGCGATCCAGGTGAGGGCAATATCAGTGTGAACCCCATGTTTGTGGACGCAGATGGTCCTGATGATATCTTCGGCACCAGGGATGACGACTATCACCTTAAGCCAGGTTCGCCGTGCATCAATGCCGGTACAGCGACAGGAGCACCTCCTGACGACTACGATGGCCACAGCCGGGATGCTCAGCCCGACATGGGCGCAGATGAGTATGTAGCGAATACACCGTCAGGCACGAACGTGGTTGTAAGTCATCCTGATCTGGGAGTCACCATTACCTTTGAGGATGTGAGCCAGGCAGGGCAGACCACTGTGGATACGTGGTTAGATGCTGAGGAGCTTCCTGCCGGGTATCATCGCCTGCCAGGGTCCTATATCTACGATGTCAGATCCAGTGCTGTTTATGCTGGCCGTATTGAGGTCTGCCTTACCTACGAGGAGCCACTGCCTCCTGAGGTCAATGAGTCCTGGATTGAGATCCTTCACTGGGAAGGAGGTCAATTTGTGGATGTGACGGCATCAAGAGACCTGGAACACAATAAAGTATGTGGGGTGGTAAGCAGCCTATCAGATCTTATCCTCGCTTATACGACCGAGCCACCAACGACAACCACAACGACTACAACAACTACTACTACAACTACTACCACAACGACGACGACCGAGCCCACGACGACAACTACAACGACTACAACCACGACAACCACCACTACAACACTGCCATGCACAGAACCTCCTGAGACCCCTAGTTTGGCAAGTCCTGCCAATGGGGCCACCAATGTTTCCACCACGCCGGTGCTCAAGTGGAATGCAGCAACGTGTGCGACCTCTTATGATGTGCAGGTGTGCGCTGATAGCGGGTGTTCCTCTGTGGTAACCTCTGTTGCGTTTCTTACGGCCACGCAGTGGACGGTCGCACCTGCTCTGGACAAGAATACCGGCTACTTCTGGCGCGCCAGGGCGAACAATGCCTATGGATCAAGAGAGTGGAGCGGAACCTGGGCTTTCACAACTGGCAATTGTTTCATCGCCACCGCAGCTTTTGGGACCCCTGAGCAGGGCAAGATCGATGTGCTTAGGTCGTTTAGGGATAGGTATCTTGTGAAGGCTGCTCTTGGAGAAGACTTTGTAGAGGCGTACTACTCCTACAGTCCACAAGCAGCAGACTATATCGCTCAGAGGCCATGGCTTAAGGCTGCGGTTCGGATCCTTTTGGCACCGGTAATCGGGCTTATCTGGCTGGTTGTGTAGCCTCACACATGTAGTCTTTGAGTTTGGGACGCAAAGGCCCATCTCCACAAAAAGGGTATGGCCCTTTTTGCATTAAGGGGTCTTACAAAGTGTGGACGTAGAAGGCTTGAAGCTGGCCGGCTGCAACTCTCTCGGCCTTCCTCTCTCGAGTCACCCATTTGCGCTGATTCGCAGCCGAATAAGAGCTGTTGTTTTCTTTCAAGACCCTTCGCTACAAATCTCTTAAGCCCACTACTCTGATGACCAAGTCTTTTCCAGGTTCACCCAGATGTGCACAAGATTTTGTACGTTTCTATCTGTGACTTCCTGTTTCGCTTCTGCTATCATAGCTCCATTCAAAACAAGATTCCAATCACTGCATTTCAATAGTATAATGCTTTTGTTATCCAGACGTGAGTAAGATACCATCAGAACTACCTGAGAGGATCAAGGAGCAAAGAAGAAGCGAATCGAGTTAGAAAAAGAATATTGGAAATTCATGTGACGGGGCTGTAGCTCAGTTGGGAGAGCGCATGAATGGCATTCATGAGGCCAGGGGTTCGACTCCCCTCAGCTCCACCAAACGTATGACCAGGGGTTGCGTCAAGCACCCCTTTTTTTGTTCCCTATCGAGTAGAGTGCATCACTCGAGTGAGAGAGGTGGTCTCTCCAAGCGAAATGAAATATCCATTCATGGGACTGGAGAGACCCCCTGCTTTTTCAAGGGGGATAGATACCCATGGAATGCAGACCCCTTGGAATGAGTTCCCTCGTGCTGTTGGTTATTGTCTCAAGTGCCTGCGCGCATCGCCAAGTGGAGAGCACCGAACCGTTCCGCGGCAAGGTGTATATTACCGGTCACGCTTCCAGCCCTCGTGAAAAAAACGCATTGGAGCACATATCGATACTATTGAAGGCACGTGGTTATGAATGCTATCTCCCGCACAGGCAGGGGCTTCAAGGATATATCGAGCTATTCCGAAAGCAGGAAGACATCGACGAACTCATGTCTGGAAACATGCGCACGCAGCTCGACAAAGCTGTTTTTTTGCCACGATTGTACCGCCTCCTGGAAGATTCGAACTATCTCGTCTTCAACATGAACGGCCGTGTGCCGGATCCAGGTGGGACCTTCTTGACAGGCATAGCCTTTTCTGCAGGCATGCCGCTAGTCGTATATCAAAACGACCACAGAAGGGTCTTTCACGGGAATAACAACTCCATGCTCGACGGCTGCACCTGGAATTTCTCGACGGTCTCCAGAAGAAGCGACATCCCAGAAGCGCTCGATAAGGCGATCCGCTATCATCAAGGGATAAAGGCAAGAGGAATTACCCTGGATGCCTTACCTCCTTATGTTCGGGCTTCGGTCGAGACCGGCAAAGAGATATCCACATATCTTGCGTCCCTGGACCATGATGCAATCGCACAGGGGCTAGGTGCGATCGTATTCTTGAACACGATAGAAGGCATTGTCAGGAACCATGAAGCATGTGCTCCTCCAGCACATGAGCTTGCCTACTTACGTGCAGCACCCAGCCCTGGGGAACACCAACGAAAAGTATACTGTTCTGGCGGCCTATTCAGCCCAGAGGAACTCTCGGACATGAAGAGGATCTCTGATGTGCTCGAAGACAATGGATATCTCTCTTACCTTCCTCAGAGGGATGGCCTGGAGGCCTTTGTCATAAACTATACGAACAACTGGCTTGCGAACTCGATTTTTTTTCGGCCCATCCTGAAACGCATCAACAGGCAGATCTTCGCTCTGGATGTGTATCAGATAATCGAGGCGTGCGATCTTTTCGTGTTCAACATGAACCGCTGTGTACCAGACGAGGGAGGCGTGGTGGAGCTGGCCATTGCCCTTATGCACGGCAAGCCAATTGTAATCTTCAAAGACGATCTGCAGGGTGTTCGCTTTGAGATCGGCAATGCGCTCCTGCTGGGAGCAAGTTACGATTTCAAAACCATTGATAGTGTAGACAGGCTCCCCATGGAATTAGAAAGAAAAGGCGCTTGTATCGAAGCCCTCTCAAAGGGCCAGACAGAGACCTTTCTTCAGGCCAATGTGCAGGAGGTCGTCTCATCCGGCGGTAGGTTGCAACAATGGGTAGAGTACCTCCAATGGGTCAAGCCGGATAATGCCATGTCCATTCCTTGATCAGCCTCTCTTTTTTATGCCTCACCTTGGGCAGTGCACTGGTTCTTACACGTTATGAGCATATAGGGCACGTCTGGCCTACGTGCTCAAGAGAGTTCTTCTCGCTCGGACGACTGGATAGAAAACATGAAGACAGATTGAGCACGCAACTCGCTTCAGCACAGAAAGCATACCTATGAATTGCCGTATTCAAAGGGGCGTATCAAAGATGCCATCCCCTCGACAGATACCACATGATACGCACTTCGTTACGGTCAGGATGAGGGAAGGCACCGCGTATATGTGTTATGGCCATTCAGTAGTTAGTGTGATTGGTGCATACAGTTCATTGGATTGGTGACCAGCACCGTCAAAGACCGAAACCTTGACCACATAGGTGCCTTCAGGACAGTCGGTCGAGACTAACGCGACAAATTGGACGGTCCCTGAAGAACCATGTGCCGGAGCGGATAGCCTTTTGTCAAGGTAACTCCATGCCCCTCTACCGCACACCTGGGTTTCAACCCGGATAAATGCAAGGTCACTGTCAGGATCTGAAACGTCTACGGTCCCCACCATGGTGAGCATACCATTGTTGAAGCCAACCAGGGCCAGGGAAGGGCTATACACGATATGAGAGATGGTGGGCGGGGATCCTTCATCCACGCCACATCCATACACCAATGCGCATAGCACGGCTGCGTAGGCAACCGTTCGTACAAAAGAGTCTCTGCTACATTTCCTTATAATGCGAGCTATCTTCGTACCGGACACCGTGTGATCCCTTGCACAACAAGACCCACAACCCATGACGACATGACGTGACTTTGACGAGTGGTTGGCATTATACTTTATTGCCTAAAACGAGGACAACAGCACCATGATACATCCCCTTCTTTTTGAGGCCCGGTTTTCCCCACCACCATCAGGATAAGGTAAAGGTATGAAGGCCAAGGATCTCAGCCTAGACCGGATTTTGAGATTCCATCCGGACAAAGGGATCATCTCCTTTCTCGACGGCCGTATGCTCATTGTAGACAGTCAAGCCATGGGTCTAATAAGAAGGGAGTTGATACACACCCTTGGCCGTGATCTTGCTCGGGGACTTCTCGTCAGGTGGGGATACAAGTGTGGCTTCAATGATGCCAAAAAGCTGGAGACCATGTTCCCCTGGGATACTGAAACGGATTGGATCCTGGCTGGACCTGTGATGCACAACATCGAAGGTATTGTGCAGGTGGAACCCGAGTGGCTTGAGTACGACAGGGCAAAAGGTTCGCTCTATATGATGGGCCGTTGGACCCACTCGTATGAGGTAGAAGAACATCTCAGATACTTTTCTAAAGACACCTCCCCGGTATGCTGGACACTTGCCGGGTACGCAAGTGGGTATGCTTCATGTTTTATGAAGAGTGAAATGGTCTGCATTGAAAGTACCTGCCAGGGCAAAGGGGACGAATATTGCAGATGGATCATCCGTCCCAAAGCTGAGTGGGGGAGTGAGTGTGACCAAATGATTCAGGACCTCGAGGAGGTCGATCTCACTGCTATGATCCAGACGCTCGAAAAAAGGGTGGAGACCAAGACCGTTCAGCTCTTGGAGGCCCAGCGGAATCTGTCCCACATGGAACGACTCGCTTCAGCAGGCGGCATGGCGTCCCTGCTTGCCCATGAAATCAATGGGCCACTACAGATCATTCAGGCCAATCTGGACCTTCTCATTACAGAACATACACATAAAGACGAGGCTCGCGTCGAAAGGACCTTGCGCGAAGCCTGTTCAGAAATCAAACGGCTTCGGTCCACACTTCGCCGGGTGTTGGAGTCCACACGTCCGCATGAGCCCCAGCTACAGCCTGTAAACGTGAATGTGGTTGTGAACGAGATCCGCAACTTTCTCCTCATGCAGCTGGGTGCAAAAGGCATTCGGCTCTATCTTGAGCTTCCCAAAGAACTGCCGATGATACTGTTCGATCCTGATCAACTCAAACAAGTCCTGCTCAACTTGATTACCAATGCTGCAGAAGCAATGCCCCAAGGGGGCGCAATATATCTATCTGCCTATTGTGAGGAATTCCATGTGCTGCTCTCTATCAGAGATACTGGCAAGGGGATTCCTCGCGAACTTGAAGAAAAGATCTTTGAGCCATACTTCACTACTGAAAAAACAACAGGATATGGGATTGGTCTTTTTATCGCCAAACAAATATGTCAAAAGAATGGCGCAGCGCTCTCTCTTCAGAGTATGCCGGGCAAAGGATGTGTATTTACGCTTAGGTGTCCTCGCGCAACGATCTCGCCAGATGCCTAAAGATTAATGTCACAAAAAAAGGTCCCACCTCCTAAAAGCGAGGGGTGGGACCCTCAAAAGATAAAACAGGGTTGCGAGGCGCTATTTCTTTTTCCTCGCTGCACATCCTCCTTTCTTGGCTGTGCCCTTTTTCTTGGCTGCTGGCTTGCTCGCAGCTTTTTTCGCCGGACCCTTTTTCTTTGTAGTGGCCATACTGATTCCTCCTGTTAGTGGTTGTAGGATATTTGGTGTGCCTACTTTGTCCCCCCTAGGTACCGTCAGTGGGTGACAACACATTAGCTAGATTGCGATTTGAACCCTTTACCATATGGTTCCGTTATCTTGTGTCTAGATGGAATCTATATTACTATATGTTGTATGTCAAGAAAAAAAGTAAAAAGTCCCTCGGAAGAAACGTACCAAGGCCAAGGTGTCCGGGATTTGTGGCTGTTTCCGGTAGAGGCGTTATCCCTAGGGCTGCGTAAGCTGATGCTACTGGTCGGTCATGGAACCAGAAAAGTTATATGCCCAGGTAGCCTCAAAAAGCCATCTTTTCGTCCAGCCGGTGCAGTCCACATCGAAGGGCAGCCTGTACAGCATCTCGATATTCCATCCTTGTAATCCTTCTGCCCAAGGAGGGATCACGGAAGGCAGTGCCGCACGGCCTGTATTGATCCATAATATTGACGTAGGTGTTGATCGAGATTTCTCTGGCAAGCCATTGCATCGCTTCAGAGGTGCCTGCTGCATCCTCAGGGAGGACAAGGTGACGAACGAGCAAGCCCCTCACTGCAAGACCTGAAGGATCGAGCACAAGGTCTCCTACCTGTCGGTGCATTTCTCGAATCGCTGCCTTTACTACCTCAGGATAGTCAGGTGCAGCGGCCAATCGTTTGGCAATGTCGGCAGATGTAAACTTGTAATCTGGCATGTAGATATCGATTATCCCGTCCAGTAACTTCAATGTCCCTGGCAGGTCATATCCACCCGTATTGAATACAAGCGGAACATGAAGACCTTGCTCGATTGCATGAGGGAGTGCCTCGACGATCTGGGCTACGACATGGCTCGGGGAGACGAAATTGATATTGTGACACCCGGCTGACTGCAGGAAGATCATAATCCGGGCGAGTTGTTGGGATGAGACTTCCTGGCCTTCGCCGATGTGGCTTATTTCGTAATTTTGGCAAAAGCAGCACATAAGATTGCAATAGGTGAAGAAAATCGTGCCCGATCCTCCTCGGCCAACAAGGGGTCGCTCCTCGCCAAAATGTGGTCCGTAGCTTGCTACCACTGCGTAGCGTCCCGTTCGACAAAACCCTTGTTCTCCTCCAAGACGGTTGGCACCACAGGCACGCGGACAGAGCCGACATGAGGCAAGCATAGAAGTGAGCGTTTCGATACGTTGGCTAAGCTCGCCACTCTCATACGTCTTGTGATACGCAGGCCCTGTCATATGGGCTTCTCGCTGGGGAAAAGGCACCTGATGAACGCCCTTGCTGTGCCGACTACTGTCCCCCATGGGTATTCTCGGAAGCACTGGCCTTTCGATAGAAATCCTTGAGCACGCCCGGCAGCACAATACGAACCCCTATACGCACTGCCCAGGTCGGAAAGGCGTTTCTGGTAGGCCCAGTGCTCTCATAAATGATCTTGCTTCCCCCTTCGAATGGCTTGACAGACAAGATGCCGAAATTTCCCTTCAACTTTCCCTCCTGAACCCGCCATTCGATCAGACGAACCTCGGGCCTCTCCCTTGCCTGCACCACACACGTAAATTGTTTGATCGGCCAGGGAGGTGCAACAACGAATTTGACCTGCTTCGATAGCCCGTCTGCTTCGAGTATCTCGGATTCTGGAAATAATCCCATAAAGGTATGCCACTCGCCCACATCCTTAAGCAGGTCCCAGGTAGAGGATACAGGGATATCACTGCGCACGACAACCTGCATCCGAGCATAGGACTCCCCTACGACACGGTCGAACGATTCCACTCGTATGCCTTTGAACGGAGTGGAGGTCGATCTGTTGGCGTGTGCGGGGACGGTACAAGACCATAGCAATAGGAACGTAGCTAGTGCTACCCATACTGTGCCCACATGTCGATACAATGGCTTCACTGAACAACACTCCGAACCTCGATGACCACAAAGTGGCTACCAATTCTTTTCAAAAAAGCTTATATATATATGTTATAACGGACAAGCAGCTCCTCTGAAACATCGCATCGTGCACGACGCCATCTCCTGTCGTCGGCCACGTAGGTGAGAGCATCTCCGATGGAGCCCAAGCAGCATTTCCGTACGGTCAGATCCTTGGATTCTGCCAAGGATGACCGTCGCACGCTCTTGTACGATGTGGTAGGTGCGCGTTTCTTCGTCACCAACGTTGTCGATCATAACGAATCCTATACCCTGTTTGATGCGTGGGACCATGTGCAAAGGCACAAGGTCCGTCTGTGCCTTGTCTCCTCGCTGCTTACCAGACGTGATCCGTGGATGTTTTATTCCTTGCAGCGTCAATGTGTGGTCAATGCTCGCCTAGACCATCCGTGTATCATCCGTGCCTTGCCACCAACGGTACGGCAGGGCACCTTGTTTTTCATCGAGGAGTATCCCCATGGATCATTGTTGAGTTGTCTGATCGAGAAACAACGAACCGATCCTCATCCTTCATGGGTCCAATGTGCACTCAAGATTATAGTCTCTCTTTGTGAAGTGCTCCAGTTCGCACATCGTTTCACCTGCCATGGTTTTCTTCATCCTAGAGAGATCTACGTCCAGAACGCAGGAGACGATGAGGAGGTCCCGATCGTTCGCATTGGCCACTTTGGCTTACGTGCCACGTTGCAGAAAGTCGGCAAGGGCCTGGCAGGACTGACGTCCGATCTTACTGCCTATGCTGCACCGGAGTTTCTCAGTGGCAGGGCCTTGACGCCCTCTGCCGACATCTACGGATTGGGGGCCCTATTGTATGCGATGCTGACCTTGCAGGCACCTCAGGGGTGCTTTGTTCGACCAAGCAGGTTGTTTCCTGAGATAGATGCCTCCCTGGATCGTATCCTTCTCAAGGCGCTTGAAGACGACCCCGCTGCCCGATACCAATCGATAGAGGAGTTTGCCGAGGAGGTATATCCCTTTTGTGAGGCACGTAGACCTCCCAGGCATGGATCCGCATACCCTTTGCGCTCAGAAAGACGTGGACCACTGCGCAAAGAACATGTCAGATTTAGGGCCTCTGTCCTTGCATGGATACTGCTCGTACTCATCAATATTGCGCTCCTGGTATCCATCCTCTGTGTTCGGTTTCGTGCTCACCATGCCAAATGGTCAATGGTCCAGGACGGCCACACACACGAGGAGCTGGTGGAAGCATCAATGTGCTCATGCACTGTGGAGTACTTCACGCCGCTGCGTTCAAAGACCCCATTGTAGGTTGATCGGCTCGATCATGTACCTAGCAAAGACTCCTTCTTGAGCTCTTGTAAAGTAAAGGGATGAAGTTATGAGGCTCCTACCAAAGACGGCAGAGCAATGGACCACGAGTCGCCGCCATCGGTGCGGGCTGCTCGTGACCGCAGTGTTACTTCCGCTTGTTGCAACCTCTGTGTATTTTTACGTGGCCTTACTTCAGGTAGGCGAAGAGCTCCTTGAGCTGCGAAGAATGTATGAAAGAAGTATGTCAAGGGAACGTGTGGCAACGCACCTAGAAGCTGCTGCTCAGGCCATGGACGTGGTCTGCCAGCGCGAACAGGCAGGAAGTGAGGAGGACAGCGGAGCATGTGAGGCGCTTATGGCGCGGTTCCAGAAGGTCCCGCTCGTTGCAGGAGAGGCCAACTATATCTTATTGTACGATGCAAAGGCAGCCGATATCATTGTTCCGATGGCAACTGCGAACGATGTTCCCTCGTTCCTTAGGGACAGCTCGCGCAAGAAGCAGTTTTTGAAGATGATCACAAAGGCTCGCCCTGGCAGGATAGTCCAAGGATATTTCTGTGAGGATGCGCCCTTTCAAGGTCGATCATCAGGAGATTCCTCACGCGGGATGTGGTACGTTACGGCCGCTGCCTCTGGTCAAGAACGTATGCTTGTCAGCGTCATTCCAGATGACGCCCTCCTGAGCAATGGGAACGCTGTTGACGGGGCATTCAGAGAACTGCTTCGCCGTAAAGGCTCTTTGTTCCTTGCATACGCGCTTGGCGTTGGGATAGTGTCAGCATGCCTCATTGGGGTTATTCTTTTGTATAGTGAACCAAATGTTATTGCATCATGAGGGGGTTCATCATGCAGCATCAAGAGAGCGCACGTATCATGTTCGTAGAGCTTGATGAAGGACTCTTGTGGCAACTTACACGAAGCCTTGCATCATGTGAGGACCACCTTGAATATTATTGCGCGGCGACTGTAGCAGAGGCAGTGGCCCTGCTCCATGACAGGCCATTTCAGCTACTTGTAGTCGATAGTGCCGAAAAGGGGCTCAAGGTGTTGGAGGCAATAAAGTCAGGCAGGGCTGGTGAGGCCCTGCCGAGCTGCCCGAGACTACTCGTTCTTACAGAAGGATCCTTCAAGCACCTGCCGCAGGAACTTCTGCTGCCTGACAATACGCTTTTCCTGGAAAAGCCGTTCGACCCAAGAGAGTTTCCACTGTGTGTGTCTAAGGCATTGGAAGGGACCTGCATGGCGCCATCTCAACCTCTTGTGGAACCCGAAGCAATTGGCCCTCAAGGACCTGAGGGACCCACCCCTGCGGACAGGAACGCAGAGTTTTATCGGTACGTTGACGAAGGATTTTCGTGTCTCTCTCGTCGAGATCTCACAGGGGCCATGGAAAACTGGCTCCACGCGCTTTCCATCAAACCTGAAAGCAAAATGGTGCGCGCAAACCTGAATCGGCTCGAGAAAATGATGGGCAGGCCCAAGGCATGAGCAACAGTGCTACCCGGGAATACTCCTTTGAAGTTCGTCGATCTCTTGTTGGCAGGTCTTCATTCCGAATTTTTGCAGCAAAACCATCATCGGACACCAATTCGAAAAGGCAGACTGAAACAGGTTCAATCCCACCAATGCCGTCAGGATAAGCCACCATTGCGACTTGAATGCAGCAAGCGCAACAGAGATGAGCACGAAAAGTCCGGCAATTGCCCGTAGCGTTCGTTCAAGGGTCATAGAATACCTCCCTTATGTCCGTTGACGTTACGTGATATAACACAATAAGCATACTCCTGCATGGAAAAAAAGCAATTTTCTAGGCGGATGTTCGGCCGTGCGCAAGATACTATGGGTACTAGTTACGCTGGGACTGCTGCTCGAGTGGCTCGTCAAAGTTGTCAGCTGTATGATCCTGCCGCTCCCCTGGGCAGCACGTGTCATTGAACATTCTCTAATAGCGCTTTTTGTACCTTTTTCGCTCCGCAGGCAGGTCTGCAAGAATCTCTCTGCAATGTTTGGCGATGCCTTTGCTATGGGGGGAGTTCGAACCGTATGCCGTCGTTATTTCAGCATCCTTTTCAGTGGCTGGCTCGATCTTGTGCTTGGGCTGCGTATTACGTCGACCAATGGCGCACAACTTATTCTATTTGAAGGGAAGGAACACCTTGACCAGGCCTTGTCGAGAGGCAAAGGGGTCATTGCAGTTACTGGCCACTACAGCTACTTGCTGAGGGGCTTGTTCGTTGCGTGCAGTCTTGGGTACAAGGTACATGCCATAGTGAGAAATCCTCTAGGCACAAGGTTTCCAGGAGCAAAGGTGGTACTGCCAACCATTCTCAAGCTCCTCCAACAGCGGACAGGGGTAAGATGGATTTTTCCTGGTGGCGGAATTGGTCAGGCAAGAGCTACATTACAACAGAATGAAATAGTTTGCTTTACGCTGGATGTACCTCGCTCCTATGAAACAGAAGGAGGCATGCGCATCACGTTCCTCAATGGGGAAGCTGTATTTCCTTCGTCGCTCATTGCCCTCGCCATTGAAACAGGCGCCTCGATCGTCCCCTGCTTTGTATTCCCTCATTGGAATGCCCCTTGGTATGTCATGAAGGTATGGCCACCACTGGTTCCTGAACGCTCGGACAGGGATGGAGTCAGATGGTGCCTTCAAACCTGCGCTCATCTGCTTGCATCCCTCATACGACGATATCCAGCGCACTGGTGGTTGTGGAAAGACCTTCATGCATTTGTTAGGCGTTCTGGGATAGGGAATAGCTCCAGCACCATAGATCGACCTGCAGGTAGGTAAAGGAGGCGACCTCAGTGCGAACGAGTGAAGGCTCACCATGGAACAACCGTGTGCGGGCAGCGGCAAAACACATCTTTTTGAGGTGTTCGCCCGCCTTCTACCTTACGTGCTCCATGGTGCGACATGCCGAGTATCGTGGACTCTACCCATTACTTTCTTTTGTTCCCCTGAGGGTGGCACATCGCATCATTGGTCTCAGGAATCCGTACGTGTTCCTTTTGCCCAGTGAAAGGCGGCTCCTACAACACAACCTCAAAACTGGCCTTCCTTCTTATGCTCAAGGCCGTACGATACGTAGCATCGCGCTCCGGCACGTGCGTTTCTTATCGCATATGCGGGCCGATGCCTTGATCTCGGTCCGGCGTCCATTGAAAGAATGGCATCACCACACGCGCATCGAGGGCCTCTACCATATAGAACAGGCCAAGGCCGATGGAAGAGGCGTTATACTGCTCACATGTCATTCAGGATATATCTACAGGGCCTTACATGGCCTTCCGCGGGTCGGGATACCTATGCACGTGATCACTGTAGGTGCAGAGAAGAAAAACCCGACTATATGGCCTGGAGAAGAAGGTACAAGCCTCTATGCTACGGTTCTTCGCCAAATGAAACACGAACCTTGTCTCACTCTTGTATACAAAGGAGGGAGCTACAGCACGGTGTCCGAGCTCCTCGCCCACAGAAAGCTCGTTGTAACCGCATTTGACAATCCTGCTCGCCTTGAAGAGAAGAGTGAGAGGGTAGTGCAGCTTTGGTTTCTATCGCACTACTGTACGGTTTCCTCTACGCTTCTATGGCTGGCAGAAGAATGTGGTGCAGTTGTGCTACCGTTGCTCGTGTATTCAGAGGGGCCAGATTGCACGGTAAGGATACATGGCCCATGGCACTCTTCTGACCGTATGCTGCCCACCGAGGAAAAGACTCGTAAGCACGCTCAGTACCTTTTCCGGCTCTTCGAATCCCATATACTCCAGTATCCTGAGCAGTGGTGGCTTTGGAAAGACCTTGGTGCCTTTAGGGATCTTGATCAGGCAAAAACATGGCAAGCCGATCAAACCGACCACGAGAACGCAGTGACAGTATAAGGCGTGTTACGAGGGCGTGAGGAAGGCGCCTGATGAGTTCCTTTTCCGCCTCTATCAGCACGCCGGCGTTCCCTTCTGTGACAAGACCCTTGACAGATTTGAGGTGACTCACCAGCACAGGCCTTGCATTGCGAATCATGTAACGGAGGGGGACATTCTTGATCTGGCAGATAGTCGAATTGACAAATTCCTGTTTGAGATGCCACTTCCGATCTCCGGACCGGCTGTGCTTTCCTCTGTGATATACCTTTGCCCTTGGTACGTATATACAGGGAAGGCCGAATCGCTGGGCTCGAAACCCAAGGTCGATGTCCTCGAAATAGGCGAAGAACCGTTCGTCAAAGAGACCTATAATGTCAAACAAGCTCCGCCGATACAACGCTGCTGCTGCAGACGCAGAAAACACCTCTTCCTCTGTTTCGTACTGTCCCTGATCGATCTCGTCTCTGCCACGGTTGGCTCCACAGGCATCTGCCTTGAGCATGTCACCAGCACTCTCGATCCGAGATGTGTCGCGATACTGGAGGATTTTTGATGCGAATACAAATGCATACGGATGTCGTTCTGCTGCTCTATACAATTCCTCGAGCCAGTACGGGTCGGCTTCGACATCATTGTTCAACACTGCACACCACGGAGCGCTGGACCTCTGTATACCTTCATTGACAGCCTTGCAAAACCCATAGTTTCGAGAGAGGCGTAGGAGTCGCACATCTGGAACATATTCTCTTACGTACTCAGGTGAGCCGTCTAATGAGCCGTTGTCTACCACAGTAATGGTAAAGGAGGCGAACGTTTGTCTCGAGAGCGACTCAAGGCATCGCGGCAATACCTCAAGGCCATTCCAGTTTGGAATAATAACTTCGATCACTGGACATTCCTTACTACTTGTGGTTTTCTGCGAACCTTTCCTCGAAAAACGCCTCTGGGCCTCCCACACACAAAAAGCGCACATAGGATGCCCTCTGCTTCGCCTTCTTGATACGACGTGCTCTCCAGGGAGGATAAACAGCCCTTACGCAATCTGCCAGAAGGAGGAGAGACTGTTCACCTGCCAGAACACCTGCCAGGACAATCCACCTGAAGGTGCCTTGATGCTTCTTGAAATACCGGAGCAAGTTTCTATGGAACCATCTCTTGCGGGTCCAGTGAGACAGCCCATGAAAACTCCTCCCACCTTCATGTACAAAGATCGCTCGAGGACACACAGAGAGCCCAAAGCCTTTCTTGCGGGCTCGAACACACCAATCAAGATCTTCAAACCACACAAAAAAATCTTCATCAAAGGCGCCGACAGCGTCCACTACCTCCCTGGAAGCAAGTAGGCAGGCTCCAGGCACCTGTCGTATCGAGTAGTCGCAAAAGCAGATAGATTCCTTATCCAGCCATCTTGCCAACCTGGAGATCGAACTGTGATCGATAAGGGCGCTCAGGAGTGAAGGAAACGGTACATTATACTGTTCCATATGTGATTGCCCGTCCAATCCAAAAAGACTCCCGCCTAAAACGCCGATCTCGTGGTGCGCTCTAAAGTAGCTGACCATGGTTGCGATCGAGCCTGGTCGAGGAATCACATCTGGGTTGAGGAGCATAATGTAGGCACCGCGTGCACACCTGATCCCCATATTGACGCCACATGCATAGCCGATATTCTTCTTGAGCCGTATGCAGGACACCCATGGAAATTCACGGCGCACCATGTCCACACTTCTGTCCGAAGAGTCGTTATCAACGACAATTACCTCGTATTCCAGGTCTCCCACCGCACCCGGAATATGAAGGATACAGTTTCTCAGTGCCTCCCGCGTATTCCAATTTACGAGTACGATGGAAATCATGTCCTTGGTAGTTTCCATGACTCTAGCCGGTCTGCCCTACGCTGCCCCTCTGTTCATGGTCTTTTGAATATGCTCCGCAGGTAACGGTAGTCAGAGGCGTCAAGTCCCTTAAAGGCAACTACACTCGCTCCGTAGATCGCGAGCACCGCAGGTAGGCCTGCTGCCGGCCCAAGGGAGGGGGCTCGGACCAGAATCACAGCAGGTACCAGTGCTAGGACAGGTTTCAAGAGGCTCTCGAGGAAAGCGACCCCAAAAGGCCGCAGCCGAGGAACTGCCACAATGCACAAGAAAGACGCTGCATAGGAGACAAGTGTGGCTAGTGCTGCCCCTCGTGCGCCTCCGATGGCGTCCCCTCGTGGGATCAAGAAGAGATTCAGCACAATATTGAGGACTGCAAGCACCGCAGTAATGCTGATGAGCGCTCTTTGTGAGCCTAGCGAGATCGACGCTGTCATCACTACATAGCCCATAGCAACAAAAAGCCCTGACCACGCAAGGATTCTCAGAGGGGGGGCACCCCCAGCATACCCTTCTCCAAACAGAATCCGTAAGACTTCCTCTGGATAGAGAAAGAGAAGCATGATCAGTGGTGCCAAGACCAGGGAAAGATATCTGAAGCTCAAATGGTACACCTTCGTGAGCGACTCGGTGGAATAGGATGCTGTTTTAGACATGATGGGAAACATCGACCCGATGAATACGATTGGGACTACATTGAGTGCCTCACAGCACTTTACTGCCACTGCGTAGAGTCCGAGCTCATGATCCCCACGCATCCATTCGAGCATAAGTTGATCGATCCTTAGGAGCAGTTGTGTGAAGACCATGATGAGTGCGATAGGCACTGCGTTCGAAAGGATCTCTTGTGCCTTTCTCCACTGGAACACAAGGTAGGGTCTAAAAAGCCTTCGAGCGTATACGAGGTTGAGCAATGCGGTGCAGGCTCCCGGCAGCACAAGCGCTATGAAGATGATAGTAAGCGAACCCCTAAGGATGATGGCTGCGCCTACGAGGCTGACAAGCAACACCCTGCCGACGATCTCGAACCCTGCAGGAAGATGAAGTTGAAGCGTTGCAGAAAATGCAGCTGCGTAGAGCGTCAGTGGTGCAAGCAGGAGCCCCAGCGAGGCAATAGCTATAAGCACGATCTTGTCAGAAGGGATCCCGATAAGCATACTAGCACCAACTGAGAGGCCGAACGCGCTACCACTGAGGATGGCCTTCAGGACGATAGCGTTCCCCACGATCTGTTCCGAGGCCCGCAGGTCTCTGGATGCCTCCCTCGTGATCCACATGTCGATGCCCATATCGGTGAGGAGCACGAAAAAACCCACGTAGGCACATACAAAGGAGTACGCGCCGAACCCTTCGGCACCGAGATAGCGAGTAAGGAGTAACGTGACAACAAGATTGGAGAATCTATGAGCGACGTGGGCTGTAAACAGCCATACGGTGTTTGCCGCTATCCTGCGGAAGATATTCACTGGCTCCTCCGGCGGGTAGCTGTGTCGATACGGTGGGGTGGCCTGCTGCTACAGATGAACCGTGGCCTCCAGCGAAAAGACCATAAACCCCTCGGCCTTGAGGAGCCGTTGTTTGTAAGCTGCAAGCACAGGAAGCAGTTCATCGACCTTTGCCTGCTCCACAATAGCAAACACCATACACCCACTTCCTGGCCATGCACGGGACTCCATGCGCTTGCCAGTGACACCTGACCCAAAAACCATGGGTATCTGCGTGTATCCATTGACACCATGGGATTCCAGCAGACCGATTATCTCCTGACCACGTGAGGTGTCACACAGGATCGTCAAGACTCTCATAGGCTTCCTTTCTACGGTAGTGCCATGGGGACCGCGACCTACTCTACACAGGTGCCTCTTTGTATTTGTGGCGATAGATGAGGTAATAGAACACAGGGATCACCAACAACGAAAATAAGGTTGAGGCAAAGATGCCGAAAATAAAGGACCATGCAAGACCGGAAAAGATAGGATCAAGGGTAATAACCCACGAGCCGAACATGGCGGCTCCTGCGGTGAGCAGGATTGGCCTGGTACGTATGGCGCCTGCTTCGATGATGGCCTCCTTAAGTGTCTTACCACCTCGTGCCAGTATCAATTCAATGAAATCGATCAAGATAATCGAGTTCCTTACCACAATGCCGGCCAGGGCTATCATACCAATCATACCAGTTGCCGTAAAAAACACTGGCGTGGGATAGGGTCCGATCGGCTTATTCATGATGAGATTGAGCAAGGTGAAACCCGGCATGATACCGATAATGGTCAATGGGATTGCACTCATAATGATCACCGGGATAAACAGTGAGCCTGTCTGGGCAACGAGAAGCACATAGATAAGGGCGAGGGCAACCCCAAACGCCATTCCGAGATCCCTAAATACGTCCAGGGTTATCTTCCATTCACCTTCACCCCGCCAATCAACATAAAACCCCTCGGGAAGAGGATGCTCCTTGAGCTCCTTTTGCATGGACAATATGGCTACTGCTGGACTTATACCAGCGGTCTCTGCTGTTACGTACACCACAGGTCGCAGGTTCTTGTGATAGATGGTCTTTTCTCGAACGTCGAACTCCAGTTTGCCCAACTCTGCAAGTGGAACCATCCTTCCACCGGTACCTTTCACGTACACGCTCAGGAGATCTTCAGGATGTGATCTTCTCTCCTCTGGTAATTGGGCTACGATCTCCAAGGGCTGCACCTCTCCTGGTACATGTACCATGCCTATAGGGAGACCTCCTATAGCCATCTGCAGACAACGGGCAATCATCTCTGCAGATACACCGTTGAGTGCCGCCTTCTCTCGGTCTACGAGGAATCTGATCTTTTGTTGGTCTGTCTCTGTGGAGTCGTCCACATCCACGACACCTTTGGTCTTCTCAAAAACCTCCCTCACTTGCACTGCCGTTGCCGCAAGCTCTTCGTAGGATGCCTGTTCAGGGCCGTAGACCTCTGCCACTATGGTGGAAAGCACCGGTGGACCTGGAGGCATCTCAACTATTTTCACCTTGGCGCCGTAGCGCCCAGCGATCTCTTCCACGCGAGGCCGGATCCTCAAGGCTATCTCATGACTTTGCTGGGCTCGTTCGTGTTTGTCGACCAGATTGATACGAATATCTGCAACGTTATCGCCCCGTCGTAAAAAGTAGTGTCGGACCATGCCATTAAAATCAAAAGGACTTGCCGTGCCTACATACGATTGATAGGTTGTCACCTCTGCAATGGTCGCCATATAGCTGCATAGTTCCTTGGCCACTGCATCGGTATGTTCGAGCGTAGTTCCTTCTGGCATGTCAATGACGATCTGCAATTCGCTCTTGTTGTCGTAAGGGAGCATCTTGAGGGGCACAAGCCCCAAGGCCACCAAAGCAATAGAAAGGAAAAAGGCAGCCAGTACTGCAGCCAGGAAGAGCCATCCCCTCGACGGTTTGGCGAGCAACGGCAGAAGGATTCTAGTGTAGAGTCTCTTTAGTCTTGCTGCCTCTTCTGCGGGCTCTCTGCCTCTATGGTGTGTATGCGGCTTTTCGTATTCCTTCTTGAGCATATGGTAGGTTGCCCATGGGGTCACTGTAAAGGCAACCACGAGGCTGACAAGCATGGCCAATGGCACATTGAACGGCATGGGTCGCATGTACGGTCCCATCATCCCTGTGACAAAGAACATGGGCAGGAACGAGACAATCACCGTAAAGGTTGCAAGAATGGTAGGAGGCCTCACCTCGTCGATGGCAATCAGCGTTGCCTCAAGAGGAGGATGTCTACGCAGTCTGAAGTGCCTGTGGATGTTTTCCACATCCACGATCGGGTCATCTACCAGAAGGCCGAGGGAAAGGATCAGGGCAAATAGGGTTACCCTGTTGATGGTATATCCCACGATAAGATCGCCGAGCAGGGTGATAGCCAATGTAAGCGGAACCGCCAGGGCTACGATAAGGGCCTCTCGCCAGCCCAGCGCAAAGGCGATGAGTACGACGATGGTAGCTACAGCGATCCCAAGGTGTTTGACCAACTCGTTTACTTTTTCATTGGCCGTCTTGCCGTAATTCCTCGTGATCTCGATGCCGACCCCTTTGGGCAGTATGTCCTTTGTCAGGACCTTTACCCGGTCTATAATCTGGTTGGCTACGACAACGGCATTGGCGCCTTTCCGCTTGGCAACCGCCAACGTCACTGCAGCGCGCTCTTCACCTTGCGCTCCGTAACGACCGATAAGCCCCGTATCATTGTGTCCACCTAAAGATGCAGCAGGACCAAATCCTATTCGCGTATAGGAGCTGACCTCATCAGGCCCATCCATAACAACGGCAACATCGTTCACGTATACAGGTCTTCCCTGGTACACACCCACTACTGCACGTCCGACCTCTTGGGGTCTTGTAAAAAACGGCCCTACTTCGACGAGTAATTCCTCATTGAGGTGCCGCACCGAGCCTGCATGTACATTTACGTTCTGAGCGCCCAAGGCCTGGCCTACCTCGAGTGCACACAGATTATGAGCTGCCAGTCGGGCAGGATCTAGCACTACACGGACTTTTCTTGCCCTACCACCGACAATGAAAGAACGAGAGGTATTAGCTACCTCTTGAAGTCGAATGAGTGTCTCTTCTGCGATACGTCGTAGGTCGTACTCTGTCAGGTAACTGTCTTCCTCGGGATAAAAGGTGAGCGTCACTATGGGAACATCGTCGATCTCGATGGGTTTTACGATCCAGTGTGTGACAATAGGAGGAATTCGATCGATATTGCTCATCATCTTATTGTAGATCTTGATGAGTGACTTTTCTCTGTCCTGGCCGACGTAAAATCGCACCGTAGCGATGCACATGCCAGGTCGTGAAAAGGTGTATACGTACTCG
>FWPV01003971.1_pt1 | contig 32401 bp, 30 predicted proteins | sample 2228371 | NCBI WGS metagenome assembly FWPV01 (sample SAMEA103939776, study PRJEB20133) | metagenome
CGTCGGCGTCGAGCGGCGCCACGAGCCGGCCGCGGGCGACGGCGAGCGCCCGGTTGCGGGCGTGGGCCACACCGGTGCGCACGCCTTCGGTCGACACGAACCGGATCCGCGGATCGCCGAGGCCCGCCCGCTCGACCAGCTCGGGATAGCCGGGATCGCCGTCGTCGACCGCCACCACCGCCTCCCAATCGGGCAGGCTCTGGGCGCGCAAGGAAGCGAGGCAGCGCGCAAGCGTGGCCCGGGCCCGCCAGACCGGGATCAGTACCGAGACCAGCGGTTCGCCCGCTGCCACCCCGCTCAGCCCATCTTGAGGGCGGCCAGGAACGCTTCTTGCGGGATCTCGACCTGGCCCACCTGGCGCATGCGCTTCTTGCCCTCCTTCTGCTTCTCGAGGAGCTTGCGCTTGCGGGTGACGTCGCCGCCGTAGCACTTGGCGAGCACGTCCTTGCGGTAGGCCTTGACGGTCTCCCGGGCGATGATCCGGCCGCCGATCGCCGCTTGGATCGCCACCTGGAACAATTGCCGTGGGATCAGCTCCTTGAGCTTCTCGCAGACCGCCCGGCCGCGGCTCTCGGCCATGCTGCGGTGGACGATCATCGAGAGCGAGTCGACCCGCTCGCCGTTGACCAGGATGTCGACCTTGACGAGGTCGGACAGGCCATAGCCGTCGAGCTGATAGTCGAAGCTCGCGTAGCCGCGGGTGCAGGACTTGAGCTTGTCGTAGAAGTCGAAGACCACCTCGTTCAAGGGCAGCCGATAGACCACCATGGCCCGGTTGCCCACGTAGGTGAGATCGAGCTGGATGCCGCGCTTCTCCTGGCAGAGCTCCAGGACCTTGCCCAGATACTCGTCGGGGACGAGGATGGTGGCTTTGATCCACGGCTCCTCGACGTGGTCGATGCGCGTCGGATCCGGGTAGTCCGAGGGGTTGTGCAGCTCCATGACCTGGCCGTCGGTCTTGTGCACCCGGTAGACCACCGAGGGCGCGGTGATCACCAGATCGAGCCCGAACTCGCGCTCCAGCCGCTCCTGCACGATCTCCAGATGGAGGAGGCCCAGGAAGCCGCAGCGAAAGCCGAGCCCCAACGCCCCGCTGCTCTCCGGCTCGAAGACGAAGCTCGAATCATTGAGCCGCAGCTTGGCCAGGCTGTCGCGCAGGGTCTCGTACTCCGCGGCATCGGTCGGGTACATGCCGCAGAACACCACCGGCTGGCTCGGCCGGAAGCCGGGCAAAGGGGCGGCGGCCGGCTTGCGCTCGTCGGTGATCGTGTCGCCCACCCGGGCGTCGGCGATCTCCTTGATGCCCGCGGTGATGTAGCCGACCTCTCCGGGCCCCAGCGCGTCGACCTGCAAGGGCTTGGGGGTGAACACCCCGATCCGATCGATCGTGTGCACCGCGCCGGTGCCCATGAAGCGGATCTTGAGGCCGCGCCGCAGCTCGCCGTTGACGACCCGCACCAGGGTCACGACGCCGAGATAGGGATCGTACCAGGAATCGACCACGAGCGCCTGCAAGGGCGCGTCGCGATCACCTCGGGGTGGTGGCAGGCGATGGACGATCGCCTCCAACAATTCGTCCACTCCCTGCCCGGTCTTGGCCGAGATCATGAGGGCGTCGGCGGCATCGAGGCCGATGATGTCCTCGATCTGCTGCTTGATGCGCTCGGGATCGGCCGCCGGCAGGTCGATCTTGTTGAGCACGGGAACGATCTCGAGATCGGCCTCGATCGCCTGGTAGGCGTTGGCGAGCGTCTGCGCTTCCACGCCCTGGGTGGCGTCGACCAGCAACAGCGCCCCTTCGCAGGCGCGCAAGGACCGGCTCACCTCGTAGGCGAAGTCGACGTGGCCCGGCGTGTCGATGAGATTGAAGACGTAGTCCTTGCCGTCGCGGGCGGTGTAGCGCAGGCGAACGGTCTGGGCCTTGATGGTGATGCCGCGCTCGCGCTCGATGTCCATGGAATCGAGCACCTGCGAGGTCATCTCGCGGGGATCGAGGCCGCCGCAGCGCTCGATCAGCCGGTCGGCGAGCGTCGATTTGCCGTGGTCGATGTGCGCCACGATCGCGAAGTTGCGGATCTGCGAAAGCTCGGTCATCGAACGCCCGTCACCTTCGATCCTTCGCGGCACGGCGCCGCCACGCCCGGGGTAGGTCGCGCGCACCGTGGAGCACGCGCAGGACCCGCACGCCGAACGCGGTCGGCCGGTAGAAGATCACATAGGGTGCGATCGGCCAGGAGCGCACCGTCGCGCCGAGCTCCGGACGCTGGCGCCCCATCGCCGGCCGCTCGGCCAGCCGCTCGGCCGCGTCGCGGATCTCGCGGAGCACCCGCTCGGCCACCGCGGTTCCCGCCTCGCCGACCAGCCACCGGGCGATCACCACGAGATCCTCCTCCGCCGGTCGGGTGAAGCGGGCTTCGGGGCGGCGCCTCACGCTGTCCGGGCGGTCGCCCGCTCGAGGATCGCCTCGAGCGCCGGATCGTCCAGAACCCGCTCCTCACCCCGCTCGGCCGCGGCCTCGGCGCGGGCGAGCGCCGCGCGCAGCCAGGCCAGGCGGGCCTCGGCTTCGGCGGCGTAGCGGGTGAGCGGGACGAGCACCGCCACGGGCTCGCCCTCGGCCTCGATCAGCACGTCTTCGGCCTCCAGCCCGCGCAGCAGCTCGTCCAGTTCCGCCTTGGCCTGTTCGGCCGTCACCTTGCGCATGCGCGCTCCTTCCTCCGCCTCGCGAAGATGGCCGCTGGCGCCCGCCGCGGCAAGGCTCCCCGCCCGGCCCTTCGTTGACGCGGGGCGCGGCGCGCGTCTAGCCAGGGTGCGAGCGGAGCGGGGAGGCCAGCATGGAGAGGATCTGCGCGATCGTCGGCTGCGGGCTGATCGGCCGCGCCTGGGCCGTCGACTTCGCCCGCGGCGGCTGGCGGGTGCGCCTCGTCGACCCCACGCCCGCCGCGCTCGAGCAGGCATCGGCGGCGATCGAGGGGATCCTGGCCGATCTGGTCGAAGCCGGCCTTCTGGACGAGCCCGCCCGCGCCGCGGCCCGCGCGCGGATCGAGCCCGCAGCCGGCCTCGAGGCGGCGCTCGGAGGTGCCGCCTGGGTCCAGGAGAGCGCCCCCGAGCGGCTCGAGCTCAAGCGCTCCTTGTGGGCCGAGCTCGACCGCCTGGCACCACCCGAGGCGATCCTCGCCTCCTCGACCTCGGCCATCCTGCCCTCCCGCTTCACCGAGGATCTGGCCGGCCGGGCCCGCGCGCTGGTCGTCCATCCCTTGAACCCGCCCTATCTCGTCCCCGCGGTCGAGCTCTGCCCGGCACCCTGGACCTCGATGGACACGCTGCTCGCGGCCGAAACCGTGATGCGCGAGCTCGGCCATTCCGTGATCCGGCTCGCCCGCGAGATCGACGGGTTCGTCATGAACCGGCTGCAGGCGGCGCTCGTCGAGGAGGCCTTCAAGCTCGTGGCCGCCGGGATCTGCACCGCCGAGGAGGTCGACATCGGCCTGCGCGACGGGCTGGCGCTGCGCTGGTGCTTCGCCGGCCCCTTCGAGGTGGGCGATCTCAACGCCCCGGGCGGCATCCGCGACTATGTCGGCCGCTATCGAGGCGTGTTCGATTCCGTGCTCGCCTCGGCCCTGGACCGGCCCGACTGGACCGGCCCGGTGCTGGACGAGATCGAGACCAGCCGGCGGCTGCGCCTTCTGGCCGAGGAGATCCCGCATCGCCAGCGCTGGCGCGATCGCCGGCTGATGGCCCTTCTGCGCCACAAGCGCGAGGCCGGCGAGCGGATCGGCGATTGAGGCGGCGGCTGCTTGCCCGCTCCACCCCGTCTCGCTAGCAACCTACGCAGTCGCGAAGAACGACGCAGGGAGGTTCAGCTCGTGACCAAGATCAGCCGTCGCGCGTTGCTCGGGACCACGGCCGCGGCCCTCGCGGCTCCCTGGATCCTGCCGCGCTCCGCCCTCGGCCAGCAGAAGCCGGCCAGGATCCGCCTCGGCATCTCGACCTTCCTCTCGGGGCCGGCGAGCGTCTTCGGTGTGCCCGGGCGCAACGCCGCGGATCTGTTGATCGAGCAGCTCAACGCCAAGGGCGGGATCGCCGGCGTGCCGATCGAGGCCCTGGTCATCGACGAGGCGCCGGGGGTCAACTTCCTGTTGGGCGAGTGCCGGCGTCTCGCCCAGAACGAGAACGTCGACGTCATGCTGGCCTCGATCTCCTCGGGCAGCTGCCTCGCCGTGGCGCCGCTCGCCGAGGAGCTGCAGCTGCCCAACATCATGTGGGACTGCGGCACCCAGCGGATCTTCGAGGAGGGCAGCTGGCGCTGGTCGGTGCGCACCCAGGCCAACGCGGTCCCGGAGATCGTGGCCCCCCTCCTCTACCTCCTCGGGGTCCGCCCCGAGGTGCAGACCGTGGCGGTGGTCAACCAGGACTATGCCTGGGGGCGCGATTCCTGGGCGATCTGGAAGACCGCCATGGAGGCGATCAAGCCCGGCGTGCGGGTGGTGGCCGAGCTCTTCCCCAAGTTCGGGGCCACCGACTTCTCCACCGAGATCACGCGGCTGCAGGCGCTGCGCCCCGACGTCGTGTTCTCCACGAGCTGGGGTGGCGAGCTCGACACCTTCATCCGCCAGGCGGCCGAGCGCCGGCTGTTCGAGCGCTCGCTGTTCGTCCTGCCGCTCGCCGAATCGAGCCTCGAGCGGGTCGGCAAGACCCTGCCCGAAGGCGTGATCGTGGGTGCGCGCGGCGATCACTGGTTCCTCCACCCGACCGCCAAGGACACTGATCGCCTCAAGGGCTTCGTGGCCGAGTACAGGAAGCGCTACGGCCTCTACCCGATCTATCCGACCTTCCACATGGCCCAGGCGCTGTTCGCCCTGGAGGCGGCCTATACCAAGGCGATCGCCGCCAACGGCGGGGCCTGGCCATCGCGGGCCCAGCTGATGGACACCTTGCGGGGGCTCGAGTTCGACCACCTCACCGGCCGGATGAGGATCCGCGCGGACGGCCAGGGCCTGGAGCCGATGCTGATCGGCCTCTCCAAGCACGTCCCCGAGTACCCGTTCCCCGTGCTCGACCAGATGATCCTCTTCCCACCGGAGCTGACCATGAACCCGATCGGCACCAAGGGGCTCGAGTGGGTCAAGGGGCTCACCATGGAGACCGTGGCCAAGGCCCCCGCCCCGATCCCCTACCGCGCCTGAGGAGCCGGGCCGGGGTCGCTCACCCCGGCCCACGCCACCGCTCGTCCATGGGCCTCCTGCTCCTCCTGGCCACGCTCGACGGGCTCGCCACCGCCGCCCAGGTGTTCCTGGTGGCGGTCGGGCTCACGCTGGTGTTCGGCGTGCTCAAGATCCTGAACGTGGCGCACGGCAGCCTGTTCGCGATCGGCGCCTATCTGGCCTCGACGCTGGTGGCCCTGGTGGGCGCGCCCGAATTGTCGCTGGTCGCCTTGGCGATGGCGGCACTGGCCGTGGGCGCGATCGCCGGCCCCGCGATCGAGCGGGGGTTGCTCGCCCGCATCTACGAGAAGGAGCACGTCCTCCAGCTGCTCGTCACCTTCGCGCTGTTCATGATCCTCGAGGACCTGCAGAAGCTGATCTGGGGCGTGCAGCCGCTGTTCGAGGACGCACCCGTGCGGCTGTTGGGCCAGGTCGTGGTGGGCGAGATCTACTACACCGCCTACCAGCTCCTGCTCCTGCCCGGTGTGGCGCTCCTGGTCCTCGTGGTCCTCGCCTGGTTCCTGCGGCGGACGCTGTTGGGCCGGACGATCGTGGCCGTGACCCACGATCGCGAGGCGGCCACCGCCATCGGCATCGACGCCCGCCGGGTCTATCTTCTGACCTTCACGATCGGTGCCGGGCTCGCCGCCCTGGGCGGCGCGCTGGCCGCCCCGACCACGAGCCTCGTGCCCGGGATCGGCGTGCAGATGATCGTCCTCTCTTTCGCCGTGGTCGCCACCGCCGGGCTCGGCCAGATCGAGGGCGCGGCGGTCACCGCACTGTTGATCGGGCTTTGCCGCTCGATGGCGGTCTACTTCGCCCCCGAGCTCGAGGTCGTGGTGCCCTATCTGCTCATGGTCGCGGTCCTCCTCGTCCGCCCGGCCGGCCTGTTCGGCCGCAGCGAGCTGCGGCGCGTATGACGGCCGATCGGATCACCGCGGCGGGCGGCGCCCTGCTCGTCGTGGCACTCGTGGCCCTGGCGGCCTTCCAGCCCTGGCTGCGCTTCGTCTCGACCCTGGCGCTCGCCACCGGGTTGGCCGTGCTCGGCATCATGATGCTGTTGCGCGCGGGCCAGGTGAGCTTCGGCCACGCGCTCTACGTGGCGGCCGGGGCCTACACCGTGGCCTTCTTGCGCCCGCTTCAGGGCGAGGCGCTGCTCCTGCTCCTGGCCGGCACGCTCGTGGCCACGGGACTGGGCCTGCTCGTGGGCCTCTTCGTCGCCCGCTACCGCGACATCTTCTTCGGCATGCTCAACCTCGCCTTCTCGATGGTCGCCTGGTCGCTGCTCGAGAAGCTCTACGCGCTCACCCGCGGCACCGACGGAATCCGCGTCGCCCGGCCTTCGCTCGCCGGACTGCCGCTCGAGGGGGGTGAGTGGGAATGGGCGCTGTTCGCGCTCGCGCTGTTGCTCTCGATCCTGGCGGCCCTCTTGGTGGCAGCCTATCTGCGGGCACCCGCCGGCCAGGCGCTCGGTGCCGTCAAGACCCGCGAGACGCGCCTCGAGTTCGCCGGCATCTCCGCCCGCCGGGTGCTGCTCCAGGCTTACGTGATCTCGGCCGCGCTCGCCGGGACCGGAGGCGGGCTCACTGCCCTCGCCACGCTCCACGTGACCCCGCTCCTGGCGTATTGGACCCATTCGGGCGAGCTCGTCTTCGTGGCCATTCTGGGTGGCACCGGCAGCGTGCTGGGGCCGTTCCTGGGCGCGGTGGTCTTCGAGCTCGTGCGGGTCCACGCCGCCGCCGCCTTCCCCGATGCCTGGCAGATGATCCTGGGCGTGGTGCTGCTCGTGATCATCCTCGCCGCCGCTCGCGGCCTCGTGGGTCTGGTCCACGATCTGGCCGCCCGGCTCGGTCGCGCCGCGTGAGCGGGGTGCTGCTCGAGGCCCGCGGCCTCGCGCTGGCCTTCGGTGGCGTGCGCGCCGCCGACGGGGTGGATCTCGACGTGGCCACGGGTGAGATCCTGGCGATCATCGGCCCCAACGGCGCCGGCAAGACCACCTTCCTCAACATGGTCACCGGATATCTGCGCCCGCAGGCGGGCTCGATCCGCTTCGCCGGGCGCGAGATCACGGGAGCGCCGCCACGCCGGATCGTGCGCCTCGGCATCGCCCGCTCCTTCCAGATCCCGCAGCTGTTCACCGAGCACAGCGTGCTCGAGAACGTGGCCTTGCACCTGGCCGCCCGCGAGGGCTTCTGGGCCCCCTTCCGGCCGCTTCTGGCCGAGCCGCGACGGGTGCAGGCCATGGGGATCCTCGAGGGCCTGGGGCTCGGGTCGCTCGCCCGCGTGCGCGCCGATCAGCTCGACGAGGGAGCGCGCAAGCTCGTCGACATCGCCATGGCCCTGGCGCTGCGTCCGCGCCTGTTGCTCATGGACGAGCCGACCTCGGGCGTGGCGGCTGCGGAGAAGCACGCGATCATGGACCGGCTCGTGGCGGCGCTGCGGCGCGAGGGTGTGACCGCCGTGTTCGTCGAGCACGACATGGAGGTCGTGGCCCGCCACGCCGATCGGGTGGCGGTGTGGAGCCAGGGCCGCATCCTGGTCGAAGGCCCACCCGATCGCGTGCTGGCCGACCCCGTGGTCCGTCGTGAGGTGATCGGCGTGGAGGGCGCGCCGTGCTGAGCCTCGAGCGGGTCGAGGTGGTGATCCAGGGAGCCCGCATCCTGCGCGGCGTCGACCTCGCCGTGCCCGCGGGCGGGCGGGTGGCCCTGGTGGGTCGCAACGGCGCCGGCAAGACCACCACCTTCCGCGCGATCATGGGCCTCCTGCCGCTCGCCGGTGGCCGCATCCGCCTCGATGAGCGGGATCTCGCCGGCACGCCCGCGCATCGCCGCACGGCGCTGGGTCTGGGCTACGCCCCCGAGGACCGACGACTGTTCCCGACCTTCACGGTGATCGAGAACATCCGCTTGCCGGGCGAGGTCCTGGGCCTGTCGCGCGCCGAACTCGCCCGCCGGCTCGATCGGGTCTGGACGCTCCTGCCCGAGCTGCGCGAGCTGGCCGACCGCAAGGCCGGTGCGCTGTCGGGCGGTCAGGGCAAGATGGTGGCGCTCGCCCGCGCGCTCGTCACCGGCACCGAGCTTTTGCTGCTCGACGAGCCGTTCCAGGGCCTGGCCCCGGCCCTGGCCCGCCGCTACGGCGAGATCCTGGCCCGGCTGGTCGAGCGCGAGAAGGGCTTGGCACTCTTGGTGAGCGAGAGCAATCCCGAGCTCTTGCTCCCGTTCGTGGACCAGGTGGCGACCATCGAGCGCGGCGAGATCGAGAGCCTGGCCCCGGCGCGGGCCGTGGCCGGGACCGCCGCCGGCGGCTAGACCACCTCGACCCGCAGCTGCCCCACGCCCTCGATGACCGCCTCCATCACCTGCCCGCGGCGCACCGGGCCCACGCCCGCGGGCGTGCCGGTCAAGATCACGTCGCCCGGGGCGAGCGTGAAGTAGCGCGACAACTCGGCCACGATCTCCGAGACCTTCCAGATCATCTGGGCGAGGTCGCCGGCCTGGCGCAGCTCGCCGTCGACCGCGAGCGTGATCGCCCCGCGCGAGGGATGGCCGATCTCGGCGGCGGGCACGAGCTCGCCCACCGGCGCCGAGCGGGCGAAGGCCTTGGCGACCTCCCAGGGCCGCTGCAGCCGCTTGGCCTCGTCCTGCAGGTCGCGGCGGGTCATGTCGATCGCCACCGCGTAGCCCCACACGCGATCGAGCGCCTCGACCACCGGGACGTCCTCCCCGCCGCCGGCGAGCGCCACCAGGAGCTCGACCTCGTGATGCACGTTGGTCGAGCACCGCGGATAGGGGAACCGCCCGGAAGGATCGAGATCGTCCGGATTCTTCTGGAAGAAGAACGGCGGCTCGCGGTTCGGATCGCCGCCCATCTCGATCGCGTGCGCCGCATAGTTGCGGCCGATGCAATAGACCCGGCGGACCGGGAACAGGCCGCCGCCGCGCACCGGGATCGCGGGCGTGGGCGGTGGCTCGATGACGTAGCGCAAGAGAGGATCTCCGAGGCTCGCGCGCGCTTCCTAGCCCGGCCGGCGCGCGCCGGCGAGCCCCGGTGGAGCGCGCGGCCGGTTGACGAGGTCGTGCGAAGGATGCTCGATGATCGGGCATACCCGGGAGGTCGCCTTGAGCGAGGAGGAAGGCTGGTCGATCCCGCCGTTCCTGCAGCCGCGGCCCGAGAGCTGTAGCTTCGATCTGGACCGCGCGCTGGCCGCGGTGGTCGCCCTGCGCGCCGAGATCCCCGAGGATGCGTTCACCGCGCCGATCCTGGGTGTGGAGCGTGAGGGCAGCGCGGTGCTCCTCGAAGGCGGCCGCCACGCGCTCACGATCGGCTATCTGATCGCCGAGGCCGAGCGGGTCTGGCTGCATTCGGCCCGCGGCGAGGTCGTGCCGGCCCAGCCGCTGGCCTACGACTTCGCCACCGGCTTCGGCCTGCTGCTGCTGTCGGGTCGCTTCGCCGCCCCGGGGCTGGCGATCGGCTCCAGCGCCGCGCTGCAGCCGGGCGATCCGCTCGTGGTGGCGGCCTGCGGCGGCCCTCGAGCGGCGCTTTCGGCCCGGCTGATCGGCAAGCGCGCGTTCGCCGGCTATTGGGAGTATCTGTTGGAGGAGGCGTTGTTCACCGCCCCCGCCCACCCGCATTGGGGTGGCACCGCCTGTCTCGGTCCCGACGGCCGGCTGGTGGGCATCGGCTCGCTCCTGATCGAAGCCGAGGCCGGCCCGCAAGGTCGGGCGGCGGCCGCCAACATGCTCGTGCCGATCGATCTGTTCACGGCGATCCGCGAGGAGCTCGTCCGCTTCGGCCGGGTCCAGCGGCCGGCGCGGCCGTGGCTCGGGATCTACGTGGTCGAGGCGGGCGAGCGGCTCGTCGTGAGCGGCGTGGCGCCGCGCGGACCGGCGGCCGCGGCCGGGATCCAGCGCGGCGACCTGGTGATCGCCGTGGCCGGGCGGGCGGTGCGCGACCTGGCCGATCTGTGGCGCAAGATCTGGGCGCTGGGCCCGGCCGGCGTCGAGGTCCCGCTCACCCTCGTGCGCGACGGCCGCCGCCTCGACCGCACGCTGCGGTCGATCGATCGCGAGAGCATCTTGCGCCGCTCGCGCCTGCACTGAGCGGAGCCGTCACGCCCGCGCGCCGAGCCCCAACCGGTCCTGCAGCGCCTTGACGGCCACCGCCGCGGCCACCAGGGGCCGCCGCAGCCCGTGCAACGGGATCGGCCGCAGCCGGCTCGGCGGGAAGTCGAGCTCGCCGTCGGGCACGCCCGAAGCCTTGTCGGCCAGGACCTTGCCCATGGCCGTGGCCATGGCGATGCCGCGGCCGTTGTAGCCCGACGCCGCCACCAGGCCCGGCGCCGGTTCGACCAGATGCGGCAGATGGTGCTCGGTGAGCGCCACGAGCCCACCCCAGGCGAACGGGAACGGCAGATCGTCGGGCAGCTGCGGGAACAGCCGCTGCGCGAACCGCCGCAGCCGGGCCTGGGCGGCCCGGATCCCGCGATCGCCGTAGGCGCCGCGACCACCGATCAGGAAGCGGCCGTCGCGGTCGAGCCGGAAATAGACCAACAGGCGCCGGGTGTCGGAGGCCGCCTCGCCGCCCGGCAGGATCGCCCGGCGCAGATTGTCGGACAGCGGCGCGCTCGCGACCTGCACCGAGACCACCGGGACGACGGTGCGGGCGAGCCCGGGGACGAGCCCGTCGGTGTAGCCGTTGGTGCAGACGAGCACGGTCCGTGCGCGCACCGAGCCGCGCGGCGTGTGGACCCGCCAGCCGGCCCCTTCGCGCTCCAGCCGGCGGGCCGGTGAGCGGCCGTGGATGCGCGCCCCCAGGGCCATCGCCGCGCGGGCGAGCCCGCGCGCATAGGCCAAGGGCTGCAGCGTGCCGCCGCGCCGATCGCGCAAGCCGCCACGATAGAGTTCGCTGCCCAGCGCGGCGCTCACCGCCGGGCGATCGAGCCACTCGACCGGTGCGCCGCGCCGCTCCCACTGCCGCACCCGCGCCTGCAGGAGCCGCACCCCGGCCTCGTCGGGGGCCGGCTGGATCCATCCCGCGCGCTGCGCGTCGCAATCGATGCCGTATCGGGCGACGAGCTCGAAGACCAGATCGGGTGCGCGCGCCGAGAGATCGACCGCCCGCCGCCCGAAGCCCGGGCCCAACAGGCGCTCGACCACCTCCGGATCCTCCTTGAGACCGGGGATCACCTGCCCGCCGTTGCGGCCCGACGCGCCCCAACCGGGCTCGTGCGCCTCCAGGACCACGGTCGCGATCGTCCGCTCGGCCAGGTGCAGCGCCGCGGACAGCCCGGTGTAGCCGGCGCCCACGATCGCCACCTCGGCCTCCAGGTCCTCGACGAGCGGCGGACAGGGCGGCGCCGGCGGAGCGCTCGCCACCCAGAGGCTGCCCGAAAGGGCTGCGCGCTCTCCCTCGATCCCCGGCTCGGCGTGCATCCCCCCACCGCGACGTCGTCTTGTCTGGGCCCGCCCCGTACCCTATCGGGGGTCGGGAGCCACACAAGAGGGGGAGGTTCGCAGCATGGGCAGGATCGGTATTCTCGGCGTCGCCGCACTGGCGCTGTCGATCGGCGCGCCCGTCGCCCAGGCCCAGCAGAAGCTGGGCTTCACCTCCTTCGGTGGTTCCTACCAGGAGGCCCAGCGCAAGGCGCTCCTCGAGCCCGTGGCCGAGGAGCTCGGCATCGTTTGGGCCGAGGACACCTTGACCGGCATCGCCGAGGTCCGCGCCCAGGTCCGGGCCGGTGCGGTGACCTGGGACATCGTCGATCTGGGCCTGGCCGACTGTGCCGCCGCCCAGGCCGAGGGTTTGCTGGAGCCCCTCGACTATTCGCTGATCTCGACCGAAGGCTTCGATCCGATGGCCTTCGACACGCACTGGATCGGCATCATCTACTATTCGACGGTGCTCGGCTATTCCACGGAGAAGTACAAGGACCGGCCACCGCGCGGCTGGAAGGATTTCTGGGACGTGAAGGGCTTCCCGGGCGCCCGGGCGCTGCGCGATTATCCCACCCCCAACCTCGAGATCGCACTGCTCGTGGACGGTGTGCCCAAGGACCAGGTCTACCAGGTCCTCTCGACCGAGGAGGGGATCGCGCGCGCCTTCGCCACGCTCGATGCGATCAAGCCGCACATCACGGTGTGGTGGAAGTCGGGTGCGCAATCGGCGCAGCTCGCCAAGGACGGCGAGGTCGACATGCTCTCGATCTGGAACGGCCGGTTGGACACCGTGATCGCCGACGGCGCCAAGTTCGCCTACTCTTACGATGACGGGATCCTCTCGCTAGATTGCCTGGCGATCATCAAGGGCTCCAAGAACAAGGAGCTGGCCATGAAGGCGCTGGCGCGGATGGTGGCGCCGGATCTACAGGCCAACATGCCGCTCTACATCAACTACGGGCCCACCACCGCCAAGGCCTTCGCGACCGGCAAGATCACGCCCGAGATGGCCCGCCGGAGCCCGTCGAGCCCCGAGAACGCCGCCAAGCAGCTGGTGATCGACGCCCGCTTCTGGGCCGCCAACCGGCAGAAGCTGCAGGAGCGCTCGGACTCCTGGAAGACCCGCTGACGCCGGGCGCGGCCGGGCCATGGCGGGCCGCGCGCCGGTCGGGATCCGCTTCGAGGCCGTCACCAAGGCCTATGGCGACCACCGGGCGCTCGATTCGGTCTCGCTCGAGGTCGCCCCGGGCGAGTTCCTCACCCTGCTCGGCCCCTCGGGCTCGGGCAAGACCACCTTGCTCATGGTCCTGGCCGGCTTCACCCGGCCCACCTCGGGGCGGGTGCTGGTCGACGGGATCGACGTCACCCGCACCCCGCCGCACCGCCGGGACTTCGGTGTGGTCTTCCAGAGCTACGCGCTCTTCCCGCACATGACGGTGGCCCAGAACGTCGCCTATCCCTTGCGCATGCGCGCTCGGCCGCGCGCCGAGATCGACCGCAAGGTGGCCGAGGCCCTGGCTCTCGTGCGCCTCGAGGGACTGGCCGAACGCCGCCCCGATCAGCTCTCCGGCGGCCAGCGCCAGCGGGTGGCCCTGGCCCGGGCCATCGTCTTCGAACCGCGCGTCCTGCTCATGGACGAGCCGCTCTCCGCCCTCGACAAGAAGCTGCGCGAGGCGATGCAGATCGAGATCCGCCGGCTGCACGAGCGGCTCGGCATCACCATCCTCTACGTCACCCACGACCAGCGCGAGGCCCTGACACTCTCCGATCGCGTCGCGGTGATCGATCGCGGCCGGCTGCGCCAGCTCGACCCGCCGCGCCGGCTCTACGAGGAGCCCCGCTCGCGCTTCGTGGCCGAGTTCGTGGGCGAGGCCACGCTGTTGCCGGTGAGCCGCAACGGCGCCGGCCTCTCCTGGCTCGGCCGGCCGGTGCACAGCACCCGGCCGGTCCCGGGCGGCGAGCCGCTCTTCCTCGTGCTGCGCCCCGAGCGGTTGACTTTGGAGCCGGGAGCGGCCGACGGCCCCAACCGTCTTTCGGGCACGCTCGAGGATCTGGTCTTCCAGGGCGACAGCCGCCTGGCCGAGGTCCGCCTCGCCGACGGCACGCTCCTGGCCGTGCGGCTGCCCGCCAGCGATCGCGAAGCCGGGGCGCTGCCGGCGCGCGGCGCCCCCGTGACCGTGAGCTTCGCGCCCGAGGATGCGATCCTGGTGAGCGAGGAGCCGTGAGCGCCGCCGCCCTCGCCACCGACCCCGCCGCGCGGGACACGGCCGCGCACCTGGCCCGCGACGCCCGGCTCGAGCGGTTGCGCGCCCTGGGCCTGGTGCTGCCGGCCCTCCTGCTCGTGGGTGTGGTGGCGCTCCTGCCCACCGCTTGGCTGTTCGGGCTGTCGCTGGTCGAGGACGGCCGGATCTCCCCGGTCCATTATCTGCGGCTGGTCGAGCACGAGTCCTATCGGCGGATCTTCTGGACCACCTTCGAGATCGCCGCGGTGGTGACGGTCCTCGCGGCCATCTCGGGCTATCCTTTGGCCTACTGGCTCTCCCGGCTCCCCGAACGGTGGGCACAGCTCGGGCTCGTGCTGGTCCTGGTCCCGTTCTGGACCTCCCTGCTCGTGCGCACCTACGCCTGGCTCGTGCTGCTCCAGCGCCGCGGGCTCGTGAACCAGTGGCTGTCGAGCCTGGGGCTGATCGACGAGCCCTTGCGCCTGGTCCACAACTGGACCGGCACGGTCGTGGGCATGCTCCACATCCTCCTGCCCTTCCTCGTGCTGCCGGTGTTCGCGAGCTTGAAGGCGATCGATCCCGCGTTGCGCGCCGCCGCCGCGAGCCTCGGCGCCTCGCCCGTGCGCGCCTTCTGGACGGTGACCTTCCCGCTCTCGCTGCCGGGGCTCGTGGCCGGCGCGCTGCTCGTGTTCGTGCTCGCGCTGGGCTTCTACGTGACGCCGGCGATCCTGGGCGGCGGCCGGGTGATGATGGTGGCCATGAAGATCCAGGAGAACGCCGGGCTCTATCTCGACTGGGGGGCGGCCTCGGCACTGGCCGTCGTGCTGCTCCTCACCACCCTCGTGATCTTCGCGCTGCTCGCCCGGCTCGTGCCGCTCGAGCGGCTGTTCGTGAGCCGCTCGTGAGCGACGAGCTCGGCGTCCCGGTCTGGCGGCGGGCCTGGCTCGCGCTTCTGGCGCTCGCGGTGTTGGCCTTTCTCGTGCTGCCGGTGTTCATCGTCGTGCCGATGAGCTTCTCCGACAGCCAATATCTGGAGTTCCCGCCGCGCGCCTGGTCGACGCGCTGGTACCGGGCCTATCTCGGTTCGGCGGATTGGATGGCCGCGACCCGGGTCTCGCTCTTGGCGGCGCTGTTCACCACGCTGCTCGCCACGCCGCTCGGGGTCGCCGCCGCCTGGGGGCTGCACCGGGCCGGCGGGCGGACCGCCCGGCTGGTGCGGGCCGCGCTCGTGGCCCCGCTCGTGATCCCGGTCATCATCCTGGCGATCGGCGCCTTCTACCTCTACGTACGGCTGGGCCTGGTCAACACCATGACCGGGCTCGTCCTCGCCCACACCGCCTTGGCCCTCCCCTTCGTCGTGGTGTTGGTCGACGCCGGGCTGCGGCGCATCGATCTCGACCAGGAGCGGGTCGCCCGCTCGCTCGGTGCCCCACCCTGGCGGGCCTTCACCACCGTCGTGTTGCCGCAGCTCGAGCGCTCGGTGGTGGCGGGAGCACTCCTGGCCTTCATCACCTCGCTCGACGAGGTGGTGGTGGCGCTGTTCGTGTCGAGCGGGCCCATGTCGACGCTGACCCGGCGGATGTTCACGGGCTTGCGCGATCAGGTGGATCCGACGATCGCCGCGATCTCCTCGCTTCTGATCGTGATCTCGGTGACCCTTCTGGGCGCCGCCCGGTTCCTGCTGCGCCGCCGCTGAGCGTCCGGCGAAGGCCAGCCATCGCGCCGGCGCGGGGCCGGTGGCTTGCCGCCGAACTCCTCGGGCGTTACGATGATAACGTTTCCATCGGGGAGGTTCGAGCGATGGTCACGGACGAGCAGGTCGAGCGCTACCGCCGCGACGGGTTCCTCGTCGTCGAGAACGTCTTGAGTGCCGCGGAGGTGGCCGAGCTGCGCGCGGTCACCGACGAGCTGGTCGAGAAGGCCCGCGGGGTGCGCAGCCACGACGAGGTCTACGACCTCGAGGACGGGCACAGCCCGGAAGAGCCGCGGGTCCGGCGTATCAAGACCCCGCACAAGGTCCACCCGGTGTTCGAGCGGATCATGCGCCATCCCGCCATCCTGGCCATCTTGCAGAAGCTCGTGGCCCCGGCGATCCGATTCGACACCTCCAAGCTCAACATGAAGGCCGCCGGCTACGGTGCCGCCGTCGAATGGCACCAGGACTGGGCGTTCTACCCCCACACCAACGACGATCTGGCGGCCGTGGGCGTGTTCATGGACGACGTGGGGCTCGAGAACGGGCCGCTTCTGTGCATCCCCGGCACCCACAAGGGCCCGATCTTCGACCATCACGACGACGAGGGCTATTTCTGTGGGGCCATGGACCCGGAGCGTCGCGAGGTCGACTACACGGCGGCGGTCCCGTGTGTGGGCCCCGCCGGCTCGATCTCGATCCACCACGCGCGCACGGTGCACGGCTCGGCGGTCAACACCTCGAGCCGCCCGCGCCGGCTGCTGCTCTATCAATACCGCGCTGCCGACGCCTGGCCGCTCGTGCCGGCGCTCATGCCCAAGAGCATGGAAGAGTGGAACGCGCTGTTGCTGTGCGGTGCCACCGACCCCGTGGCCCCGCGGCTGGAGCCGGTGCCGGTCCGGCTGCCGCTTCCCCCGGCCCGCTATCAGGGCTCGATCTACGAGAACCAGCGGACCTTGAAGCATAGTTATTTCGGTACGGCCGAAGCGCCCAAGAAGGTGCCCGTCCACGCCTGACGCGCACCAACCGGCGGGCGGCGTCGCCTCGACGTCGCCCGCCGATGGCGCCGTCGGCCCCGCCGTTCGGCCGAGAACCGCCCGTCCCTCGGCCGTCGGCTCACCCACCGAGCGAAGGCAGCCAGAGCGCCACCTCGGGGAACAGGAGCACGATCGAGAGCGCCACCAGCTGCAGGCCGATGAAGGGCCACACCGAGCCGAAGATCTCCTGCAAACTCACGTCGGGCGGCGCCACGCCCTTGAGATAGAAGGCCGCCGGCCCGAACGGCGGAGTCAGATAGGAGACCTGCATGTTCATGCAGAACAGCACCCCGAACCAGACCGGGTCGTAACCCAACGATTTGACGACCGGGACGAAGATCGGCATGGTCAACAGACAGATGCCGATCCAGTCGATGATCGAGCCCAGCACGAGCAGGATCAGCATCATCACGAGCACGATCCCGAGCGGCGGCAGCGGCAGGCCGCCGATGAGGCCGCGCAGGTAACCCGTGCCGCCCATGATGTTGTAGATGCCGATGAAGGCGTTGGCGCCCAGCGTCAGCCAGATGATCACGCCGACCGTGGTCATGGTCTGGAACAGGGCGCCCTTGAGGAGATCGACCGTGAGCTCGCGGCGGATCGCGGCGGACAAGAGCGCGCCCACGCAGCCGACCCCGGCCGACTCGGTCACCGAGGCGATCCCGCCGTAGATCGAGCCCAGCACCCAGACGATGATCAGGATCGGCAGGATCAGGCCCTTCAAGAGTCGCAGCTTCTCGGCGAGCGGCACGGCCAGCTCCTCGGGCGGGGCGGGCGGCCCGAGCGCCGGGTTCAGCCAGCAACGCAGCATCACGTAGCCGACGTAGAGCGAGCCCAGGAGCAGGCCCGGCAGCACCGCGGCGAGGAACAGATCGCCGATCGAGACGCCGGCGGTGAGCCCGTAGACCAGGAGCACGACCGAGGGCGGGATCATCGTGCCGAGCGAGCCACCGGCGCAGACCACCCCGATCGCCAAGCGCCGATCGTAGCCCAGGCGAAGCATCTGGGGGAGCGCGATGAGGCCCAGCAGCACGACCTCGCCGCCGATGATCCCGGTCATGGCCGCCATGACGATCGCCACCAGCGTGGTCTGCACCGCCACGCCGCCGGGCAGCCGCCCGGCCAACAGGCGCATCGCGTCGTAGAGATCCCTTGCCACCCCGGAGCGCTCCAGGATGCAGGCCATGAAGACGAACAGCGGCACGGCCACGAACACGTATTCGGAGACGAAGCCGTAGACCCGGCTGGCTACGAGCGGCAGGCCCGCCGGCCCGAGCCAGGCGAGCGTGCAGGTCACGGCGATGGTCATCATGATCCAGGCGAGCGGCACGCCCGCCAGCATGAGAACCAGCATCGCACCTACGACGAGAAGAGTAATGGTCTCGATCGACACGACCGGTCTCCTCGCTCGCCGGCGCCGTCGGCCGGCGCCACCGCGCCCGGACTTCGGCTGGCGCTCAGGAGGTCGTGCGCTCGGGGCCGCGCCCGAGCCGACGGACCAGGTTGCTCACGAGCTGGGCCAGCACGAGCAGCGCCGCCACGAACACGAGCGGTTTGATGATCGCCGGGGCCGGCGAGTTCCAGGCGCTGCCGGTGCGCTCGACGATCGAAAGCGCGCGCAGCCCCGGGCCGTAGGCCGCCCAGGCGAGCCCGATCATCGCCACGATGCCCACGAGATCGGCGAAGATCGCGAGGCCGTGGCGCAGGCGCGGCGGGGCCAGCGCAAAGAGCGAGGTGATGGCGATGTGGGCGTTCTTCTGGGTGACGTAGCCGCCGGCCAAAAGATAGCCGATGGCGCAGAGCAGGATGGTGAGCTCGAACGCCCAGTCGGTGGGCGCGTTGAAGAGATAACGCATGACCACCTCGTACGCGGTGGCGACGACCGCCACGAGGTAGAGCCAGCAGAAGGTCTCACCCAGGAACCGATTGAGCCGATCGATCACGGGGCGGGCTCCGCGATGGTCGGGGACGGGCGCGACCCGGCGCGGCCGGCGGGGTCGCGCCGGGTCGCGAGGGCTTCTCGGCTCAGTCGAGCAGGCCGATCCGGCGCATGAAGGCGAGGTTCGACTCGTAGGCCTTGGTGGCAAGCGGATCGCCCTTGGCGAAGTCCGCCCAGGCGCCGCGGGCGACCTTGCGCAACGCGTCGCGGTCGGCCTGGCTCCAGTTGACGATCTCGATGCCGCTCGCCTTGTCGGCCATGTCCTGGGCGACCAGCTCGCGGTCGGAGATGTCGTTGCGCATGCGCAGATCGTGGATCATCGCCCGATACCAGACGTCGAGCGTCGTCTGCAAGGACTTGGGCAGCTTGTCGTACGCCGCCTTGTTGACCGTGAACTGAAGAACAGGCATCGAGTGAATGCCAGGATAGATCGGATACTTGGCGATCTTGTGGAGGCCGAAGCTCTTGTCCATGGTGTAGGTGGAGAAATCGGCGATGTCGACGACCCCCTTCTCGAGCGCGGTGTAGACCTCCGAGGCCGGCAGGGCCACGGTCGAGGCCCCGAGCCGCTTGAACACCTCGGCGGTGAGCCCCTCGGGCGAGCGCATCTTCTTGCCCTTGAGATCGTCGATCGTGCGGATCGGCACCTTGGCGGTGAAGGATTCGCGGGCGACCGGCGCGCAACCGATCACCTTGACCGTGCCGCCCGTGTACTTGTCGTAGAGCTCCTGCAGCAATTCGCGGCCGCCGCCGTGATAGCAATAGGCCATGAGCTGGTCGGGATGGTCGTAGCCGCCCACGAGATCGCCCAACAGCGCGAAGGCCTTGTTGCGCCCGGCGAAATAGACCGTGGCGGTGAAGTCGCCCTGCAGCACGCCCTGGCCCACCGCATCGAGCGTCTCGTTGTAGGGTACCACCGAGTTGGCCGGCGTGAGCGTGATCGTGAGCTTGCCCTCGGTCATCTCCGCCAGCACCGGCAGCCAGTGCTTCTCGATCACCTGGTAGAAGAACTCGCCGGCCTGCATCGAGGTCTGAACCTTCCAGGCCTGCTGCGCCTGGGCACCTCCGGACAGCGCGAGCAGCAACGCGGCGGCGAGTGTCGTGGGGCTGTTGCGCATCTCGTTCCTCCCCGATGCCGGCCGCTCCCCTGCGGCCGCTCGTCGCACTGTCGCGAGTGCCGATGAAAACGTCAACAGCCGTTCGCGCGGGGAGGTGTGCGCGGCGGCGCGCAGGATGCACCCAGGACCAGCCGGCTCTCGAGCACGACATCCCGACGCGGCAGATCGGGCCGCTCCAACCGGCGCAACAGCAAGGACGCGGCGGTCCGGCCGATCGCCGCGAAGTCGCGGACCACTCGGGTGGTCTCCGGGGTTGTGAGGCTGGCCGCGTCGTCGGCGTCGATCGCCACGAGCGACACGTCGGCGGGCACCTCGAGCCCGGCCGCGCGGAAGGCCACCAGCGCGGCCCGTAACAGCCGGCTGCCTTCGACCAGGAACGCCGTGGGTCGGGCCGGTCCCCGCAACAGCTCGGCCGGCACGAGCGCGCGGTCCAGCGCCGCGGGCGGGATCGGAACGCGCACCAGCGCCGCCTCGGCCAGGCCGGCTCCGGCCAATGTCTCGCGCACCGCGGCCAGCCGCTCGCGCACGGGGCGGATCGCCAGGTCGGGCTGGAGCAAGGCGAAGCGCCGGTGACCCAAGCTGACGAGCCGGCGCACCGCGGCGCAAAGCGCGCCACGATGCTCGCTCACCACCCGATCGCCCACCGGCAGATCGCGATCGAGCAGCACGAGCGGAACGTCCAGCCCGTCGAGAGCGGCTCGCACCGCCGGGTCGTCCTCGTCGGAGAGGTACAAGACCAGCCCGTCGACCCGCCGTTGCAGCAACAGCTGCAGCGCCTCGAGCTCGCGGCCGACCCGATAGTCGCTGGAGCTGAGCAGCATCCCGTAGCCGGCCTCGAACAGAGCCTGCTCGCAGGCCTGGGCCACCGCGGCGTTGGTGAGGCTGGTGAGCTCGGGCGTGAGAAAGCCCACCGAGCGGGTGAGCCGCGTGCGCATCGACCGGGCGGCGAGGTTGGGGACGTAACCCAGAGCGCGCATCGCCGCCTCGACCCGCGCGCGGGTTTCGGCCCGAACCAGCTGCGGGCTGTTGACGACGCGCGAGACGGTCACCGTCGAGGTGCCGGCGGCGCGCGCCACGTCTTCGATCGTCGGCCGGCGGCTCACGCCGGCGGACCATAGGCCCGAAGGGACGGCGGATCCAGCGCCTCTACGGGTCCACCCCGGGGGTGCCCGTCCGGCCGCGACGGTGTTGCGGCTGCGGCCCGCCCGGTGCATGCTACGAGGGTCGAGAACCGGAGACGGTATGCCTACGAACGGGCCCCTCGCGATCGCCGTGGTCGCGGCCTGCCCCTTCCCCTGGCCGCGCGGCACGCCGATCCGCGTCCTGCGCACCGCCGAGGCGCTCGCCGAGCTCGGCCATCGCGTCGAGATCTTCACGTACCCGCTGGGAGAGGGGCCGGTCGATCCGCGGCTCGCCATCGCCCGGGTGCGCCACGCGCTGGGCTACCACAGGACCGCGCCCGGCCCGTCGCCGGCCAAGCTCCTCCTGCTCGACCCGCAACTGTGCCTGTCGCTGCGTCGCCGGCTGCGCCGGGCTCCGCCGATCGACGTGATCTACGCCCATCATGTCGAGGGCCTGTTGGTGGCGCTGGCCGCCCGCCGCGACGGGCGCCCGCCCGTGGTCTTCGATGCCCACACGCTGCTCGGTTCCGAACTGCCCACTTATGGTGGCCGCCTGCTCCGCCCGGTGTTGCGCCGCCTGGCGGCGCGGCTCGACCGCAGCCTGCCGGTCCGTGCCGATCACGTGACCGCCGTGACCGATCGCATCCGTGCCAAGCTCGTGGACGAGCTGGGCTTGCCGGCCGATCGGGTGACCACCGTGCCCAACGGCGTCGAGGTCGACCATTTCGCGGCCGTCCCGCCGGCCGGGCCGCTGCCGGCCGATCGGCCGCCGCGGATCCTCTTCACCGGCAACACCGCGCCCTATCAGCGGCTCGACCTGTTGCTCGACGCCTTCGCCCGCCTCGCCCGACGGCACGCCGCCGTCGAGCTGCTCCTCGCGGTCGACGGTGACACCGCCGATCTGCACCGCCGCATCGCCGCAGCGGGCCTGGGCGAGCGGGTGCGCGTGGTGCCGGCCGTCCCCTTCGATCGGCTGCCGGCGCTGCTCGCCGAAGCCGACGTCGCCGCCAATCCCCGCATCGACGCCGATGGTGCGCCGGTCAAGCTCTTGAACTACATGGCCGCCGGCCGGCCCGTCGTGTCCTTCCGCGGTGCCGCACCGGGCGTGGAGCACGAACGGACCGGGCTCCTGTGCGACGACGGCGACGTCGAAGCCTTCGCCCGGGCGCTGTCGCGCCTGCTCGAGGATCGCGCGCTTGCCGCCCGGTTGGGGGCCGCCGCGCGCGCCCGGGTCGCGGCCCACGCCCGCTGGTCGCACGCCGGCCGACGGCTGGAGCTGGTGATGCGCACGCTCGTGGCCCGCGGCGCCGAACCCTCGCCCGCGCTCCGCCCCGCGGACGAGCCGATCGCCGGCGCCGGATCGCCCGGCCGCTGAGTCCCTCCCGGACGCCCCGGCTCGGGCGGCGCGCATCCGGGCGGACCGCCCCCGTCGCGCCGCGCGGCGCGGGCTCGAGGCGTGACGAGCGCGCCACGGTACGCCGTTCGAGACCGCGTCGCGCTTGTCTCGAGCCTCCGCCGCCGCGATAGTCGGCCGTAAAATCGCGAGTGCCGGGCCGAGCGTCGCCCGGATCTCTCCGAGGGAACGCCGCGTGACGCCGAGTCCGCCCGTGCCGCCGCGCCTCGTCGGGCGCGCCGTCGATCTGGACGGTGCGCTCTCGCCCGTGGGATCCGTCACGCTCTCCTTCGAGCCCGGCCTCGAGGCGCACGCTCTGGCGCTGGTCTGCGCGGTCGAGGACGCCACCGGCCTGGCCGTGCGCGAGGCGCGGCAGCCGGGGCCTCCGCCCGTGCTGCGCCTGGTCGTGGGTCGCACACCGCCCGCCGCCGAGGCCGCGCCGGTCCTGCACTGGGTTCCGGGGACCACGGCACGGCCGCTCGCCGTCCGCTTCGCCGACGGTCCGGAGGCGACACTCGGCACGCTCACCCTGCCCCCGCTGGCTCGCGCCGAAGCGGGCGGGGACGGCCACACGCTGCTGGCCGACGCGGCCGGGCCAGTGGCCCTCGCCGCCCCCGGCGGCATCCGGCTCCTGGCCGATCTGCCACTGCTTCGCGCGAACGCCATCCTGGGCCACGCCACGGCGACCAGCGAGGTCCGCGAGCTCTTGGTGGCCGATGCGATCCTGCGCCGCCTTCTGGCGCAACTCGTGCCCGCGCGGGCACCCACGGCCCGGCCCGTTTCGCTGCTCACCGTCGATGCCGAGGACCAGCAGCGCTACTTCGTCAATCGCGCCGGCCACTGCTCGACGATCGTGGGCGAGCCGGACGACGATCTGCAATTCGCCCGCTCCTGCCGGACCATCATGGATCGCTGCGAGGCCGAGGGCCTCAAGGCGATCTTCATGGTCACCGGCGACGAGCTCCACCCCTCCTTCACCGACGCGTTCGGCGACCCGCTGGTCGGCCTCGACGACAATCACCGGGTGCTCGCCGAGATCACCGCCCGCGGCCACGGGCTGGGCTGCCACGCCTTCGACCACGAATGGTGGCTCTCCAAGGGCTTCTCGGCCAACCCGCGGATGAGCACGGTCGAGAAGCTGCGCTATTTCGTCGAGACCAGCGGCAGCCCCGCCATGCTGCTCGGCGCTGCCCGCTTCGTATGGCGCCACCGCCGCGAACTGGCCGCCGCGCGGGCCCGCAAGAACGCCCGCGAGGCCACGGTCGGCACCCCCTTCACGGTGGCCGAGGTCGGCGCCGACCTCGAGCGCTGGTGTGCGCTCCTGGGCCACCGCAGCGAGCGGCTGTTCATCCGCTATCCGGGCTTCGTGCGCTCGCCGGCCGTGCTGGAGGCCCTCGAGGCCCGCTTCGCCGCGGTCGTCGACTCCTCCGATCTGATCGATCTCGAGACACCCGTACCGATCCGCCCCTATCGGCTGCTCGCCGAGCGCGAGGGTGTCGTTCGCCGCACGCGCATCACCGAGATCCCCTGCATCTTCGTCGACAAGATCTTGCGCACCCGCGATCGGCGCAAAGTCGAGGCGTGGCTCGACCGGCTCTCGGCGATCGCCGACTTTCCCGGCAGCGTGTGGAGTTTCGTGACCCACACCAAGGTGCTGGGGACGACCTGGGGCCACTGCCACCTCTATCTCCACGATCCCACCCGCGGCCTGGCCCTGCCCACCGTCGAGGCCAGCTGGAAAGCCTTCGCCCGGCTGCTGCGCGAGCGCACGGACAGTCTCGCCACGGCCGAGCTCGAGCGGGTCCTGTTCGGGGAGGCGCCGTGCCGAGCCGCCGCTTGAGACTGGCGATGCTGGCGGCCATGCCCTGGCCGGCCGCCAAGGCCTCCTCGATCCGGGTGAGCAACCTCACCAAGGCCCTCCTCGAAGAAGATCCGGATCTGGAGATCCTCCTCGTCAGCTACGCGGGGGAGCCCGTCCCGGCCTGGCCGCGGCTCACCTGCCGGCGGATCGACGGCTTCGATGCCGACAAACGCCGCTATTACGCCTGGGGCAACAAGCTGCGCGCCGATTTCGGGCTCTTGCGGGCGCTCCTCGCCGAGCGACGGCGGGTCGATCTGCTCTACGCCCACACCTACGAGGGTCTGGCCCTGGGCCTCGCCTTCAAGGCGCTCACCCTCTCGCGCGCGCCGTTGTGTGCCGATCTGCACGGACCGTTCGTGCCGGAGCTCGTGCACACCGGCATGATCCCGGACCGGCGACCGTTCACCGCGGCCGCGGGGGCGATCGAGGCGGCCATGCTCGCGGCCACCGCCCACGTCTTCGCCTCCAACGACGGTCTGGCCGAGGCGCTCGCCGCCCGGCTGGGGCCCGAGCGGGTGAGCGTTTTGTTCGACTATGTCGATCTGGCGCTGTTCGACTCCGGCCGGGTCGACCCGGTCCGCCTGGCCGAGCTTTCCGCGCGCTACAAGCCGGCCGGCCGGCGCCTGCTGGCCTATGTCGGCATGTTCAAGGACTATCAGGGGGTCGACCATCTGGTCCGGGCGTTCGCCGCGATCGCCGGGCGCCACCCCGAGCTGCACCTCCTGCTGGTGGGCGACGGCCCCTGTCGGTCGCTTTACGAACGGCTGGCGGCCGAGGCCGGGGTCGCCGATCGGCTGCTGCTGCCCGGCCTCGTGCCGCACCGCGACGTCGTCCACTGGCTGCAGCTCGCCGACATGCTGGTCTCACCGCGCGTCGACAACGCCATCACCCGTTGCGGCTTCGTCTCGCAGATGCCGGAATACATGGCGGCCGGCCGGCCGATCGTGGCCACGCCGGTGAGCGGCTGCGCCCATCTGCTGCGCGACGGCGCAGGCATCCTGGTCGCCCCGAACGACGACGCCGCGCTCGCCGCCGGGCTCGAGCGCGCGCTCGCCCTCTCGGCCGAGGAGCGGGCGGCGATGATCGCCAAGGCCCGGGCCAACGTCGAGGCCTTCACCTGGCGGCGGGGGATCGTGCCGGCCGCCGCCCGGCTGCGGGCACTCGCCGGCCGGGTGATCGCCGAGCCGGCCGGGGTCGGTGCCGCCGGGGCGGAGCCGTGAGCGCGATCGGGCGTCCTCCGGCGCCCGTGGGGGAGCGGCGGGTGCGTGTGCTCTCGGTCTTCGGCACCCGTCCCGAGGCCATCAAGATGGCGCCGGTGGTCCTGCGGCTCGCCGCCCATCCCGGCTTCGAGGCGAAGGTCTGCGTCACCGCCCAGCACCGCCGCATGCTCGATTCGGTGCTGGAGACCTTCGCGATCCGCCCCGATTTCGACCTCGACGTGATGCGCGAGCGGCAGAGCCTGTGCGGCATCGCCGCCCGGGTGCTGGACGGGCTCGAGCCGGTCCTGGCCCGCTTCCGCCCCGATCGGGTCCTGGTCCACGGCGACACCACGACCACCCTCGCCGCCGCCCTCGCCGCCTTCTACCACAAGATCCCGGTCGGCCACGTCGAGGCCGGTTTGCGCACCGGCGATCTGTTCGCCCCCTGGCCCGAGGAGGCCAACCGCAAGCTCACCGCGGTCGTGACCGACCTGCACTTCGCCCCCACCGAGCGGGCCCGCCGCGCGCTGCTCGCCGAGGGGGTCCCGGCCGAGCGCATCCTGGTGACCGGCAACACGGTGATCGACGCGCTGTTCCTCGCCCGCGCCAAGCTCGCCGCGAGCCCGACCCTCTCCCGTGCGCTCGCCGAGCGGTTCGCCTTCCTTTCGGCCGACCGGCGGCTCGTGCTGGTGACCGGCCATCGTCGGGAGAGCTTCGGCACCGGCTTCGAGAACATCTGCCGGGCGCTGGCCGAGCTCGCCCGCCGCAACCCCGACGTCGAGATCCTCTACCCCGTCCACCTCAATCCGAACGTCCGCGAGCCGGTGTTCCGCATCCTGGGTGGGCTGCCCTCGATCCACCTGATCGAGCCGGTGGACTACCTGCCCTTCGTCCACCTCATGGATCGCGCCCATCTCGTGATCACCGATTCCGGCGGGATCCAGGAGGAGGCCCCCTCGCTCGGCAAGCCGGTGCTGGTCCTGCGCGAGGTGACCGAGCGGCCGGAAGCGATCGAGGCCGGCACCGTTCGGCTGGTGGGCACCGATCCCGCCCGGATCCTCGACGAGAGCGAGCGGCTGTTGCGCGACCCGGCCGCCTATCGGCGGATGGCCAACGCGGTCAATCCGTACGGCGACGGCCGGGCGGCCGAGCGGATCGTGGCCGCCCTCGAGCGGGCCCACGGCCTGGCCACCGCGCCCGCCGCCTGAACGGCCACCCTGACCCCCTTCCGACCGCGATCGGCGTTCCCTGCACCGCCAGGCTGGCGACGACGCTCCGCTATGTGGTGAGGTCTGCTAAAGCTCGCGCCGTGAGTCCGTCCTCGAAGAGGCGCCCCCGTGAAGTTCGAGACCAACCCCCGGTTCCTGAAAGATCTCCTGGCCGATGCGCATGCCGGCCGGCTGCAGCTGCCGGACTTCCAGCGCTCCTACGTGTGGGGCGACGAGGACGTGCGGATGCTGCTCGCCTCGGTGCTGCGCGGCTTCCCGGTCGGGGCCCTTTTGACGTTGAGCACAGGCGGGGAGGTGACCTTTCGCCCGCGTCTGCTCGCTGGCGTCGAGGACACGCGCAAGCATCACGGCGAGCCGGCGGCCGAGCCTGCACGAGAGCTCCTGCTCGACGGCCAGCAGCGGATCACCTCGCTCTACGGAGCCCTCCTGAGCCCCTTGCCCATGGTGGTCCGCAAGCCCAAGAGCGAGCGGACCACGCTGAAACGTTACTATTATCTCGACATCGCCCGCGCGCTCGACCCCGAGGCGGAGCTCGAGGAGGCGATCCTCGGCCTGCCGGAGAGCCGTCGACGCAACGACGAGCTGTTGCGGATCGACCTTTCGAGCCGCGAGAAGGAGCTCGAGCAGGGCTGCTTCCCGCTCGACATCACCTTCGACACCGCAGCGGTGATGGGGTGGCTTTGGGCCTATCAACAATATGGGGACCCCATCGACCGATCGCGCACCGATCTGACCCAACGCTTCATGCAAGAAGTTCTGCAGCCGCTCCATTCCTATCAGATGCCGACCATCCGGCTCGGCTCCGACACCAGCCGCGAGGCGATCTGTCTCGCGTTCGAGAAGGTCAACGTCGGCGGCAAGAAGCTGGACGCCTTCGAGCTCGTCACCGCGATCTTCGCCGGCGATCGCGAACCTTTGAACCTCCGCGAGGATTGGCAGCGACGCCTCGCGCGCATCCGCAGAGGCGAGAGGGAGATGGGCCTCGAGAACCCGGTCTTCGCGCAACTGCGCGGCCTCGAGTTCCTCCAAGCCGTCTCGCTCGTCACCACCCACGCCGCGCGCCGGCGTGACGAGGCCGCGGGCGCCCGCGAGCTGCCGCAGATCTCGGCCAAGCGTCCTGCGCTCTTGAAGCTTTCCCTCGCGGACTACCGCGCCTGGGCCGACGAGGTCGAGGAGGGCTTCCGGCGGGCCGGACGGTTCCTCGCCGAGCAGAAGATCCTCTGGTCCAACGACGTCCCCTATCCTGCCCAGTTGGTGACACTCGCCGCGGTCTTCGCGATCACCGACGCGCAGGGCCAATCGGCCGCCGCCAAGGACAAGTTGAAGACCTGGTTCTGGCGTGTCACCTTGGCCGAGGATTACGGAACCAGCCCCGAGACGAAGCTGGCGCGGGACACGGACTCGCTCGTGCGCTGGATCGAGGGCGGCGAGGAGCCGCCGCACCTGAAGCTCCTCGGCTTCAACCCCGAGCGTCTCGACAGCCTGCGCACGCGTATCTCGGCCGCCTATCGTGGCTTCGCCGCGCTCCTGCTGCGCGAGGGCTGTCGCGACTTCGTGACCGGCGCTCCGGCCGACATCCACACCTTCGCGAACGACCCGATGGACGTCCACCACGTCTTTCCGCGCGCCTGGTGCGAGAGCCGCGGCATCGAGCGCGACCGCTACGATTCGATCCTGAACAAAACCCCGCTCACCGGGGGTTCGAACAGAGCGATCGGCGGCAAGGCACCTTCGACGTATCTGGCCGAGATCGAGAAGAAATACGGGATCTCTCGGGAGAAGATGGATGCGATCCTGCGCACCCATCTGATCGAGCCGGGCTTCCTGCGCCGCGACGATTTCGAGGGCTTCATCGAGGACCGCAAGCGCCGGCTGGCGGAGCTGGCCGAAAAGGCCATGGACCTGCCCCCCATCTCGCCGATCCCACCGAGCGAGCCCGAGGAGGAGGTGGCCGAGCTCGACCGCGAGGACGAGGAGGAGCGGGCGATCGCCTGACCGGGTTGCGCCCGCGGCCCTTCCCGGGCGGCGCCTTCGGGGCTAGGCGCGGGCGAGCGCGCATCGCCACCGGGAGGCTCGGCCATGAAGATCACCGCGATCGAGACGATCCGGCTCGACGAGTTCCCCAACCTGATCTGGGTCCAGGTCCACACCGATCAGGGGCTCGTGGGCCTGGGCGAGACCTTCTTCGGCCCCAGGGCGGTCGAGGCCTATGTGCACGAGACCGCCGCACCGCGTCTTCTGGGCCGCGACCCGCTGGCCATCGACCGGCACTCGCGCACGCTGATCCACGACTATTATCTGGGCTTTTCGGGCAGCGGAGCGGAGCTGCGCGGCGCTTCGGCGATCGACATCGCGCTGTGGGACCTGTGGGGCCAGGCCACCGGCCAGCCGCTCCACCAGCTCCTGGGTGGCCTCTCGCGCCCCAAGATCCGCACCTACAACACCTGTGCCGGCTATCGCTACGTGCGCGGGGCCAAGGGCCAGCTCACCGAGAACTGGGGCCTCGACCGCAAAGAGGGTCCGTACGAGGATCTGGACGCCTTCCTGCACCGCGCCGACGAGCTCGCCCACTCGCTGCTCGAGCAGGGCATTTCGGCCATGAAGATCTGGCCGTTCGACTTCGCGGCCGAGCGCTGGGGCGGGCTCTACATCGCCCCCGACGAGCTGGAGACCGCGCTCGAGCCGTTCCGCAAGATCCGCGAGGCCGTGGGCTCGAAGATGGACGTCATGGTCGAGCTGCACTCCTTGTGGAATCTGCCCACCGCCAAGCGGATCCTGGCCGCGCTCGAGGAGTTCGACCCGTTCTGGTACGAGGATCCGATCAAGATGAACGATTTCGAGGCGCTGGCCGAGCTCGCCGCCTCGACCCGCGTGCCGATCACGGCCTCCGAGACGATCGCCGGCCGGCCGCTGTTCCGCCAACTCATGGCCCGCCGTGCGGTGGGCGTGGTCATGCTGGACGTGGCCTGGTGCGGGGGCCTGTCCGAAGCCCGCAAGATCGCCGCCATGGCCGAAGCGCACCATCTGCCGGTGGCCCCGCACGACTGCACCGGCCCCGTGGTGTTCGTGGCCTCCTGTCATCTGTCGTTGAGCGCCACCAACGCGCTCGTCCAGGAGAGCGTGCGCGCCTTCTACACCGGCTGGTACAAGGAGCTCGTGACCGAGTTGCCGCGCATCGAACAGGGCTGGATCCACCCGATGGAAGGTCCCGGGCTCGGCACGCGGCTGTTGCCCGACGTGCCGCGCCGCGCCGATGCGACGGTGATCGCGAGCCGGCTGTGAGGGCCGGGCCCGACGGCGGCGGCAAGGGGAGCGCCGCCCCGACGCGCTCCGCCGCCACGAGCCGCCGGCCGGGGTTGCCGGGCTTCCTGCTGTTCGCCCTCTACCTCGCGGTGGCGCTGGCCCCGCTGGCCATCGCCGCGCTGCGCGGCGGCCCGCCGCGCCCGTTCCGCGACGAGCTCGCCACCGGCCTCGCCCTTCTGGGCTTCGCCGTGCTGCTCGTGGAATTCGTACTGTCCGGCCGCTTCCGCGTGATCTCCGGGCGGATCGGCATCGATCGCACGATGGGGGCGCATCAGCTGTTCGCCCGCACCGTGCTCGTCCTCCTGTTGCTCCACCCGTTCCTCTACACGACCCCCCTCTCGCCGTTCGAGCTGCCGCACGATCCGACCGGCCGCGATCGGCTGGGGCTCGATGCCGCCTCGATCGCCACCGGTGTGGCCGCCTGGGTGCTGTTGGCGTTGCTCGTGATCCTGGCGATCGGCCGTGATCAGCTGCCCTTCTCCTACGAGGTCTGGCGGGTGAGCCACGGGCTCGCGGCGCTGCTCGTGGCCGGGCTCGGCACCCATCACGCGATCGCCGCCGGCCGCTACAGCGCCGATCCCTATTTGGCCGGCTTCTGGCTCCTGCTCCTTTCGATCGCCGCGCTCACCCTGCTCGACGTCTATCTGCTGCGGCCGCTGCGCCAGTTGCGCGATCCTTGGCGCATCGAAGCGGTCGAGCGGATCGCCGACCGGACCTGGTCGGTGCGCCTTTCGGCCCTGCGGCCCGGCCGGTTCCGCTTCACGGCCGGCCAGTTCGCCTGGGTGACCCTCGATCGCAGCCCCTTCTCGGTGGTCGAGCACCCCTTCTCGATCGCCTCGGCACCGGCCGACCTGCCGAAGCTCGAATTCGTGATCAAGGAGGCCGGGGACTTCACGAGCCGCCTCGACCGTCTGCGCGTCGGCGGCCGCGCCCATCTCGACGGGCCGCACGGCAACTTCGTGCTGGAGGGCCACGAGGCCCACGGCATCCTGGCGATCGCCGGCGGGGTGGGGATCGCCCCGATCCTCTCGCTGTTGCGCCAGGCCGCCCACGAACGGGATCCGCGGCCCTGGTCGTTGATCTACGGCAACCGCCACGCGGGGCAGATCGTCCACGCCCGGGAGCTCGAGACACTGCGCTCGCGGCTCGACCTCACGGTCGTCCACGTCCTGAGCGAGCCACCGGCGGGGTGGACCGGTGAGGTGGGCCAGCTCGATGCCGCGCTGGTCGCCCGCTACGTCGACCCCGGCCGGATGGGTGGCTGGCTGGTCTTCGTGTGCGGCCCGCCGGCGATGATCGACACCGTCGAGCGCGCGCTCGTGCGGCTGGGCATCCCGCTCGACCGCATCCTGGCCGAGCGGTTCCGCTACGATTTCGGCTGAGCGGAGGGCCCGCCTTGCACCACCGTCGCCTGTTGCTCGCCTACCGGCTCGCCAATCTCCTGTTCGCGCTCGCGATCCTCGCCTGGGCGAGCCGCGCGAGCCGGCTCTAGCCGGACGGCGACGGGGCCGCCGCGGCCCCGTCGGAGGTCGGCTCCGGTGGCCGCTCGACCGCCTGGAGGAGCGCCCGCACCGCCGCTTCCAGCACCTCGCGATGGGCCGCATCGAGAGGCGGGCGCGCCGCCAGCGCCCGGGCGATGTCGTCCAGCACCCCGGCGAAGAGGTAATAGTGCAGGTGCAGCTCGGCGACGCGCTTGTCCTCGCCGCCGCGGGCGAGCTTGATCCACACCCCCTCCGCGTCCGCCCCGGCCTCGAAGGACGAGGCGCGGCCGAAGCTGCCCATGTAGGCTTTGTCGGGGAAGTCGATGGCGACCTCGGCGCGGTCGGTGATCGGCTTCATCGTCATCCTCGTCGCTCCCGATCGGCCGAGGGCTCGCCCGCTCCCCCGGACGGCGCGCGCCGCGGGCTCCGGCCCCTGGCGGCGTGACCGGGAGACTCGACGCACCACCGCTCGGCCGCGGCTTGTCCGTGCCGGCCCCGGCGGCTAGACCGCCCCCGACGTGCCGCCGCGCGCCGTCCCGCGCAAGGGCCGCGGGCCCGCCCGGGGCTGCGACCTCCCGGTGATCTCCGACGAGGCCCCCCCGTTCCGCGGCACGTGTTCCCGAGCGAACCACGGGGGTGACCAGGGCCGTGTCGATCCGCAGCGAATGGACCGCGTTCCGCGACCGCTGGGCGGTCCTCACGATCTACCAGCGTTTCGAGCGCATCGTCACGCTCGTCTTGTCCGCCATTCTGGTGGTGGTGATCGCCGCCGCCGTTTGGAAATTGTTCTTGAACGTCCTTTCGGAGCTGATCCTCACGGGTGCTCTCGATCCGGCCGATCACGGGGCTTTCCAGGCGGTCTTCGGGGCGATCTTCACGGTCATCATCGCCATGGAGTTCAAGCGGTCGATCATCGTGTCGATCGAGAGCCACGACACGGTGTTCCACGTGCGCATCGTCGTGCTCGTGGCGCTGTTGGCGCTGTTGCGCAAGTTCATCATCCTCGACCTCGGCAAGACACCGGCCGAGACCCTGGCCGCCCTGGCCTTCGCGACCCTCGTGTTGGGCGCGATCTACTGGATCATCCGCCAGCAGGACATCGCTCGCGCCCCCACCCGGTCCGGCCGAGCGCCGGCCCGCGACGCGTCGTGACCGCCGCACCGCCGGTTC
>FWPV01003974.1_pt1 | contig 32378 bp, 26 predicted proteins | sample 2228371 | NCBI WGS metagenome assembly FWPV01 (sample SAMEA103939776, study PRJEB20133) | metagenome
AGCTCTACGTCGCAGTCGAGCCTTAGACCGCGGGGCGGATTCCGTTCTGCGCAGTCCTGACAAGGCCCAGGGGGCGGTTCTCGGCACTCGGCAACGCCCGCAGGATTCGTTCCTGCCGGACCTGACGCTTCATTCGGTCTGTTGGGAGACTCCCGGCGCTCTTTCGTGAAAAGCAACTTTCCCGAAAGCCATCCCCGCCCTTGCGGCTGAATCAGGGACAGCCGGAGACGCGCGCTTCTGTTGCCTTCACGGTCTTCGCAGTGAAGACGCGGGGGCTGCCGGGGAGTCTATCCTTCTGGTTTCTCTCGCAGAATCATGAATCCTCCTCCGCCCGGCGTCCGCGGCTTCGGACCGGTGCGGAGATGCGGAGGAGGCTACAGGCTCCAGACGCGCTGCGGCTGGCAGGAAGCACAGGAACAGCCCGGGCGCAGAAGGTGAAGCACGAAGCACAGCGCCTGGCGCAGCGGCGAGAAACGGGATTCCTCCACCAGGCGCGCCTCGCGCGGCAGAGCCGCCGACACGTCCGGCAACTGTGCGTCCCGTGCGAGGATGCGGGCGCCGGAACCAGCCAGGGCGGCCAGTTGCCCGGGCACCCCGGGCTCGATCCGGGATGCGCGCCGGAGGTCGAACACAAGCGGCCTGCCGTTCAGCATGGAGCGGGCGGTCGCCAGCGATGCACGCATTTCTTCCAGCAGCGTCTCGTCGAACCGCCCCCGGACTTCAAGCCGCAACGCATCCGGCTGATCGTGGAGGTAGAGAAAGCCGCGTTCCACACTTTTGCAGACGCCGCCGGGACTGGCGGAGTGACAGAAATTCGTCTGTCACGAAAATCCTGCGCACGCATCCTTCGAGCACAGAGAGGTGCGCAGAGATGGCGCGAATCGTTGTGCTGGGTGCGGGGGTGGCGGGTCATACGGCGGCGGCGTTCCTCCGGCGCTGGCTTCCCAAGCGGGATGAAGTGGTCGTCGTCTCGCCGATGGCTGAATACAACTGGATCCCGTCCAACATCTGGGTCGGCGTCGGACTGCTGAAGAAGAAACAGGTGGTCTTTCCTCTGGCGCCCGTGTACCAGCGGGCGGGGATCGACTTCCGCCAGGCGAAAGCTGTCGCCCTGTGGCCCGAGGGCGATGCGGAAAGCGGCACGCCCGCCGTGGAGATCGAGTGGACCCGGGACGACCGGCGCGGACAGCGCGAAAAGATCCGCTACGACTTCCTGATTAACGCGACAGGGCCGAAACTCAACTTCGACGCCACTCCCGGCCTTGGCCCCGGCAAGCACAGCTATTCCGTATGCACGGCCGACCACGCTGAAGAAACCGCGCACGCGTTTCTTCAAGAAGTCGAACGCATGAAACGGGGCGAGCGGCGCAAATTCGTGGTCGGCGTCGGCCACGGCGCGTGCACCTGCGAGGGTGCCGCCTTCGAGTACATCGTCAACCTTGAATTCGAACTCCGCGCCCACGGAGTCCGCGACCGCGCCGAGATTCTCTACCTCACCAACGAGTACGAACTCGGGGACTTCGGCATCGACGGAGTCCACATCCGGCGCGGCGGCTACATCACGCCCAGCAAGATCTTCCACGAATCGCTGTTCGCCGAGCGCGGTCTCGACTGGCTGACGCGCTCCCATGTCCGGCAGGTCGAGGCGGGACGGGCCGACGTGCTGACGCTGGACGGCGAGGAGCGCGAGGTCCGCTTCGACTTCGCCATGCTGCTGCCGCCGTTCCGGGGCGTTGACATGAAAGCCTATGCCCGGGATGGCACCGACATCTCGGACCGCGTGTTCGCACCGAGCGGCTTCATGAAAGTCGACGCCGACTACACGCCGAAGCCCTACGAGAAGTGGAAGGCGCGCGACTGGCCGCGGTATTATCAGAGCCCCGCTTACGAGAATCTCTTTGCCGCAGGCATCGCCTTTGCGCCCCCGCATCCCATTTCCCGCCTCCGCACGACGAGCGACGGGCTGATGATTTCTCCCGCTCCTCCCCGCACCGGCATGCCCTCGGCGATGATCGGCAAGGCTGTCGCTGCCAGCGTCGTCGATATGCTCAAAGGCGCGAAGAAGCCCACGCACGCCGCTTCGATGGCCGAAATGGGCGCCGCCTGCGTGGCCAGCGCCGGCGCCAACCCGTTCACGGGAACTGCCGCCTCGATCACCGTGTTTCCGATTGTGCCGGACTACGAGCGCTATCCCGAATACGGCCGCGATCTCGACTATACGTTCGGCGAGATCGGGCTGGCCGGTCACTGGATCAAGATCCTCCTCCACCACATGTTCCTCTACAAAGCCCGGTTGCTCCCGGGCTGGTGGATGATCCCGGAGTAGCCCCATGAGCAACGTTGCACACTCGAATGACACGCCGCCGCCCCATCTGCGGCCGTGGTTCTACGCCACCAAACCTACGGCGTTCACGCGCTTCCTGCGTACCTTCATCCCCTGGCAGATGGTCCGCTTCGCCGTCATCAACCTCAAGATGCTCGTGCTCATCCGCCGCAGCCACAAGGGCCTCTCACACTAGTCCGGCGGATCCTCCCTGCCCTGTGGCCTCTTGCGCGCCTTCCACACGGGCCAGAGGAATACCAGCGCCAGCAGGAGAAAACCAGCGCTGACGACCCAGCGGAAAACCGTCAGCCGTTTGCGATGGCTCCGCATCATGCCGCGGACGGCCAGCAGCGCAAACCCCGCGCTGATCAGCAGATACCAGACCGCATAAAACAGTGGCCGCCGCGCCGGATCGGGGAAGCGCATTGGCCACGATTCTATGGCGGCCTGTAGCCGGAGACAATCGGGCGCGGAACCTTGGCTTGCAGTCCGGGCTGCAAGCCCTCCCCCGCGTGCATGCTGCGCCTGTGTTCAGAAACTCAGCCGCCCCCCGAACTGAACCACCCGCATCGGGCGGCTGTCGAATGTGCGGCCGAAGTTGGCGCTCGTCAGGTCAACGACGGGCGCCGTCAGGTTGGTCCGGTTGAACGCGTTGAAGAAGTCGGCGCGGATTTCAGCGAAGCGCGCCTCGCCGATCGGCACGCGCTTCAGCACGGAGAAGTCCTCCCCAGCGAAGCCGAATCCCCGCAGCCAGCTCGCATACGGAGAGAAGCTGCCGAACTGGAATGGCGCGGGCGTGGCGAACGCCGCCCGGTTCAGCATCACATCGCCGGTCTCGCCGGTCAGCGTGTTGCCCGGACGGAAATCGCCGCCCGCACGCTTGACATAAGGATCCGCGCCGGTCAGCACGTCCGGCCGCAGCTGTCCGTTGAACAGCGGAAGGCTGTTCGGAATGCGCACCGGCAGCGGCGAAGCGCCCTCGTAGGTCAGGATGCCAGCCACCGCCCAGTTGCCGAACACCGCGGCTGCCAGCCCCTGGTTGAGCCACCTTTTCTGCCGCCCGAACGGCAGCTCCCAGGAAAAGCTGCCCACGAAGCGGTGCGGAATGTCGATGTTGGCCACGGCCCGCTCAGCCCGGCGGTTGAAATGGTCCTGCAGCAGCGAAACTCCTCCCTGCACCATTTCCACGTCGGAGATCAGCTTCGACCATGTATAGGCGCCCAGCATGGTGAAACCGGCCGAAAATCGCCGCTCGATTTTCGCCGTCAAAGCGTGATAATTCGAGTTGCCGTTCGGCGCGTCCTCATACGTGATCTGCTGCACCTGCGGATAGAGCCTCAGCGCCTGCGCCAGCGTTCCTGTGAATCCGGCGTACGGGGGCGTGAAACCCCGCTCCGCCACCGCCGCGCTGGTGATGCTCTGCCGCAACAGATCCCCCAGCGGGAGCCACCGCGGATCCACCTGGTTGATGTTTTCCAGCGTCGAGTTCGGAATGAACCGGCCCTGCGTCGAGATCCAGCCCGCCTCCAGCAGCGTCCCTGCCCACTGGTGCTGCAGGTTGACCTGCATCTGGTAGGTGCGCCCCAGCCGCCCGCTGCCGCGGACCCCGTCCGGATTGACGTACCGCACGGCCTGGTTGTTGCCCAGCGTCGGGGAAATGAAGGGCGGCCTGACGGCGACGCCCGCCGGCCAGCCCGCATCGAGGTAGAAGGGCGGCGTGAACCCTCCATCGAGGCTGGCCTGGCTCACGTTGGCCGAAAAGCCCTGCGTGTACTGCGGCGCATACCGCCGCGGCGCGTAGAACACGCCCGCTCCCGCGCGGAGCACCGTGGACGAGGCCAGCCGGTAAGCCATGCCAAGCCGCGGCGCCCAGCCGCCCCAATAGTTGTCGATGATCCGCGCGCGCCCCAGCCGGCCCTGCCCGCTGCCGGCGAACACCATCGCACCCGGCCGTCCTCCCGCGCCGGGGTTCGGCGTGTTGGGATCAAACGTCGAATTGTTCCCGTCCCGGTCGTACCACGGATACTGCATTTCGTACCGCAGGCCGTAATTCAGGGTCAGCCGCGGCGTCACTTTCCAGTCGTCCTGTGCAAAGACGCCGAGGGCGGGCGACCGCGCCAGATAGGGCAGGCCGAACTGCATCGCGGCCGTCTGCGGCGCTCCGAGAAGGAAACTGGCGAACGCATGCCCCGAAGTGGCCGCGCCGCTCAGCCCGGTGGCGAACGGCGCGAACGTATAGGTACCGTTCTGGTTGCCGAGCGTCTGCGTATTGTCCTGCTGGTGGTCGTATCGGAAGCCGAACTTCATGTTGTGCCGCCCGAGCGTCCAGCTCAGCGCGTCCTGAAACTGGTAGATCCGCGAGTGGACCGTGCGGTCGACATTTGCGCCGATCGCCGTCAGGTTGTGCGCAGTGAACCGCAAAGCCGGAAATCCGGGACCGAAGGCGTTGGGCACCTGGTAGGCGATGTGCGGCGTCTGCCGGAAGTCGCTGAACCAGTCCGTGCCCGAAAAACTGAATTTGTTCAGCAGATTCGGCCGGATAATCCAGTCGTAGTGGATCAAACCGTGGTAGGCCGTGGGGAAATCATTGTAGAAATTCGATGCGATTTGTGTCTGCGAGGCCGAGCGGTCCTCGTAGCGCTCCATCCAGTTGTAGCGGAACACGGAGGTGAGCGAGTGGCGGTCCGTGATCCGGTGGTCGATTTTCAGCATCCAGGCGAATTGGTTCTCCAGCACGGTCTGGCTGCCGATGAAATTGCGCTCGAGCCCTGGCACATTGGGCAGCGGAATGACGGGCAGCACAGCCCGGGCGAAACCCGAGATCCGGTTGGCCGGAATCAGGTTGTCCGGAAACGGAGCGCGGTTGCGCCCTGCCGCGCCGGTGAGCGGATCGTACAACGGCCTTCCCGTCGAGGAAAAATCGCCCCGCCGAAGCGCCTCCGCGGGATACGTGTCCACTACGTCCAGCGGCTGGTTGATGCGGCGGAACACCATCAGGTCCGTGAAGAAAAATGTCCGGTTGCGGCCGTCGTACACCCTCGGCAACATCACTGGCCCGCCCAGATTGAAGGTTCCCTCGCCCTGCCGCGTCACGTCCGCTCTGGCCTGATTGTATTTCCGGGCGTCCAGCCGGTTGTTCCGAAGCAGGAAGTCCATGTTGCCGCGGAGCTCATTCGTCCCGGATTTGGTTGTCATGATGATGACCCCGGAGCTCGTGCGGCCGAACTCCGCTGGCGGCACCGCGACTTCCACCCGGAACTCGCTCACGCTCGTCATCGACGGGCGGACAGAGAACGGAGTGTTCACCGACGCCCGGTAGGTGTTGGTCACGCCATCCACCAGCACCTCATTGGTATGCTGCCGACCTCCTGCGATCACCAGACGGAAGTTTCCGCTTCCCCCGTCCACGCCCGGAACCAGGCGGATGAAGCTGGTCACGTCCCGGTTGGTTCCAGCGAGCTGGAATGGGATGCGGTCGAGAAGATTCCGGTTCACCACAGTCGCCTGGGACGAGGTTTCACTCTGCAGCAGAGGCGGTTCTGCGGTCACGCGGACAAATTCCGTCTCCGCAGCCAGAGTCAGGCGCGCGTCCAGCCGCGTCACCGAGGCGCTCTCCACGCGCAGCTCCGTGGCGGCAAAACGGCTGAAGCCCGCCGCTTCCACCGTGAGCTCGTACCGCCCGACGGCGACGCTGGGGAAGGTATACAGGCCGGCTTCCGTGGTCAGCGTGCTCTGCTCGACAGATTTCTCGATGTTCTTGAGCACGACCCTGGCGTTCGGAACGGAGGCGCCGGATGGATCGAGAACCAGGCCAGTCACGGAGCCGACGGACCCTTGAGCCCACGCGGACAGGGGCATCAGACAGAGCAGCACTCCAGAGAGAAGCCTCATGCCCGCTCACTGTACAGTCCGGGCATGAACCTGCCGTGAAATGACCGTGACGAACTGCTTTACACTCCCCGAGCCCTACGCTCAAACAACCGCCTTGAGGGAGCCCCCATGACCCTGCGGGACATCAGCATGAATGAAAATCTCGGTGCCCCGCGGCGGATTCTGAGCCGCGAGCGAAGCGGCCGCAGGCCGCGAGAGCGAGCGGTCCCCTCGCGGCCCCACAACCCAACGGCGATTATCGAGGGAGCGGGTGATCGCCGGGCCGGTCACGGTCGTGCAGCAGTCCCTCTTCACTTTCCTTCCAGGCACGGTCCAGAGAGTAACCGGGCAGCCGGGGCGCAGCACCCCGGCAGAAGCCCGGAAAAAATAGCGCGTGCCGCAGCCGCTGTACAATCTGAATAGACAGCTCTACCGCTCGCTTTCCATCTTCCCGAATCGTATGAATCGCTCCATCATCGTGGTGGCCGGTGTGCTCGAACGCGACGGGCTCCTGCTCATCGGACAGCGCCTCAAAGGGGATCGCCACGGGCTCAAATGGGAATTTCCCGGCGGGAAGGTGGAACCGGGCGAGACGCCGAAGGACGCGTTGAAAAGGGAGCTGCGCGAAGAGCTCGGCATTGAAGCCAGCATCGGCCCCGAGATCGCGCGCTACGAGCAGTGCGTCACCGGCCGGCCGCCGCTGGTTCTCCTGTTCCACCGCGTCGAGTCTTTCGAGGGCGAACCGGAGCCGCGCACATTCCAGCAGATCCTCTGGGAGAAGCCGGAAGCCCTCACAGGCTACGATTTTCTGGACGGAGACCTGGACTTCATCCGGAGACTCGCCCGCGGACGTCTGAAGCTGAGCAGCACGGGCGGGTGATCCAGACAACCGGGGCAAGCGGCTTCGTGCTGCCGCGCGTGCCCGCCATCAACCGCAGGCGGACGTGAAGCCCCCTTGCTGGTCAGGTCGCCTGGCCAGTCTCCGCAGGCCCGTGATCGAATACGGCGCGGACTTCGGAGGCGAAGATCGCCGCCAGGCGGGCGCCGATGCCCGTCGTGCAGCGATCCGTGAACACGGCCGCCAGATTCTCGTAATACCAGCGCTGCTTGTCGCGTCCGCGGCGGAAGCGGAGCCAAGCCAGTTCGCCATGCAAAGCGAGATCCTCGCGGATGGAGCGGATGTTGTCGAGCTTGTCAGCCAGGCTGACGAGCAGCTGATCCTCGCCTGCCGTACGCAGGAACTCGATGGTGTGCTGCTTGCGGTCCTCCCAGGGAAGGCTCTTGTCAGGCTCGCTCGCGCCGGCCACCAGCTCGGCGATTCGTGCGCCGAACAGGCGCCGGATCTGCTCGAGCGAAACGAAGCAGTCTTCCACGGTGTCGTGCAGGACGGCGGCGACGGCGAGATGCTCCGCGCAACCGGCTTCCAGCAGAATCGCCGCCACGCGCAGCGGATGGATGAGATAGGGGATGCGCGTGCCTTTTCTGTACTGGCCGGCATGCGCAGCCGAAGCGAACTGGATCGCATGAAAAATGAGCGGCGAGTCCATCGCGGGTTCTTTTCTAGTTCATCACAGAAGACAGCAGAGGTTCAGACGGCGCTGCCGCGGCGGGGCTGCCTGCCGGGCTGCGGCGAGGTTCCGGTCACCGCCGGAACATTCGTCAGATCAGGGAATCTGCTCGAAGACACGGCGCTTCGAGGAAGGCTCGACATCGCAGGCAGAGGCGAACGAACGGCGCGCCTCGGCGCCGCGGACGCGCAGCAGTCCCTCGTAGTAGCGGATGTAATCGAATCCGGAAAACAGCGCGTGCGTGAATTCGTACGCCATGGCGGCCTTGCGCCACGCCTCGACGTCCTGCTCGTCCAGAGCGAAATAGGCGTAGGGCTGAAAACCCTCGGCGTCCTCCCAGTTCTCCGCGTAATAGACGCCGCGCACGGTGCGCACGCCGCCGATGGCAGCATAGAGCAGGGCGTCCCGGACGATGCGGTGCGCCGCGGCATGATCTTTGTGGATGGAGTGGCGGGGATGAGTGAACACGACCGAAGGGGCGAACTCGCGGATGCGGGCGGCCACCCAGCGCGCGGCTTCTTCCGTTGCGGGCAGGTCGCCGTCCTTCCAGGTTCCGAAAAAGACCTCCGCCCCCAGCGCGGCGGCGGCGGCTTGCGCCTCCCGGCGCTTCTGGGCGCCGTATTCTTCGGCTGACACGCCGGGCTTTCCGTGCTCGCCCAGAGTCAGGTGGAGAAGCACGACGCGGTCGCCCATGCGCGCCGCGCGGGCCAGCACGGCGCCGCAGGTCAGCTCCATATCGCCCGCGTGCGCCCCGATGGCGAGGATCGTCCGCGCCGTAGACAAGCATGGAACGAAGAGCAGGAGAGCCGCAAGAAACCGCATGCCCTGAGTTTACTTCCGGCGGACGGAGACCAGTTCGAAACGGGAGACGGAACTGCGCGCCAGGTACGTCTTCAGCAGCACTTCAAAGTGCGGCACAGTCCCCGAGCCTGCGCCCAGCCGCTGCCGGAGCTGCCTGACCCACGATTCGGTGGTGATGAACTCGACGCCGGCATCGGAAGAATTCACGTCGGTGCCAGAGATGAGCAGCGCCGTGCCGCCGGCTTTCAGGCTGTCGAGATAAGCGACGCGGCAGTACCCGATGCGGCTCCATTCCACGGGGTACTCCGGCTGCTCCCCGGGTAGCGGATTGGAATTGCGGAACGAAGCGCGGCGGGGCGGCTCGGTAAAGACGGTTTGAAAATTGAGCTGGTTTTCGTAGACCCCGACCCACGGATTGCCGCGGCGGCTGCCCAGCAGAACGACGTTGCCCGCCGCCACCATGTTCATGTTGGCGTCGCGGGCGGACAGGACGTCCAGCGGGAGCCCGTTCAGAGCGAACAGAAGTCCCAGACGGCGCGCCGCGGTGGCGTCGGCGATGGTGGTTGGATAGCGGTTGAAGAAACTGAGAACGGCCGAGCGCAGCACGGGGTCGGCGATCTCCTTCTCCGCCAGCGCGCCGAAGCCGCGGTTCTGGTATTGCTCGAGCGAGACGTGGTGCTGCAGGGCGTCCTGCAGGGGCAGCAGGCCGAGGTCGGAGAGCAGCAGATGCGTCTGGTGGCCGTTGGCAAACATCTGCCGCCACAGGCTGTCCACGGACGGGTGCGGTCCCAGCCCGGCGTCCAGGCGGGATTCGAGCCGGCGGTTCCAGACGAGCAGGGCCGCGCACACAGCCAGGAGCAGCAGCGCCAAAGCCCAGCCGAGACGCGGACGGCGAACGAAGAACGGCGCAGGCGTTGCCGGATCCAGGCCGCCTTCGTACTCGTAAAATTGCAGGGCGTAACTGCCCTTGGCAAGCCGCACCCGCAGGCGCTCTTCCCTGCCCTCTTCTTCGAAGTACTGCTCGATCTTCTTGCGCAGATGCGACGCCTGCACGCGCACCAGCGTGTCCTGCGTGGTGTCGTAGCCAGGCGGCCGGCCGAAGACGGCCACGCCGATTTCCTGCTCGCGCGGCGGACGGTCCGGATCTTCAATCGAGCGCTGCCCGAGGTATTCGAGCAACTCGCGGGCGCGCTGCGACTTCTGAAACGCCGCACTCCCGGCGATGCGGGCCAACAGCGCCCGCTTGTGCGCCTCCTCGGGGTCTGTCACGCGCGGTGAGATCGGCGAACCAAGAGCCAACGGGAGTTACCCGCTGACGAGTATATCACCGCGCTTGTGAAACGAAAGGGGCGTATTTCCATGCAGATGGAGCAGCGTTATCGGAGAATTCGCCGTGAATTCACTTGTGCGGCCGCGGCGATCGGGTGCACGCTTGATCCGGATCAGGAATCCGCGCGGCGATGCGCGGCCGCCAGCCGCAAGCCGGGCGAAATTTCAGGGGAAGCCGGGTTCGGGCCAAAACTCCAGTCTGGGCGGCCTGACCGGGCAAGGATGAGGAAGGCAGGTAGAACTGACCATGGCAAGTTTCGACGCACTGAGGATTTTGCGGGCCGTTCTGGCCGCGGCAGCGCTGGCCGGGCTCGCCCACGCGCAGTCGCAGGACGCCCGGGGCAACATCCTCGGGCGGGTGACCGACCCCTCGGGCGCCGTCATCCCGCTGGCGGAGGTGAAGGCGCGGAACACGGCCACAGGGGTCACCGTCGGGGCGAAGACCAATGAGAGCGGCAGCTATGTGCTGCCGTTCCTGATTCCGGGCGTGTATGAGGTCACGACCGAGGCGCCGGGGTTCCGCAGGTTCGTCCGCGGCAACATCCAGGTGCGGGTGAATGAGAACGTCCAGCTCGACATCCAGCTCACGGTCGGCGATCTGGCAGAGGTAGTGCAGGTGACGTCGGAGCCGCCGCTGTTGCAGACGGCGGAGGCGACGCTGGGCCAGGTGGTGGACGAGCGGCGCATCCTCGAGCTGCCGCTGTTCGCGGGCAACGCCATGGACCTGGTGCATCTGGCGCCGGGGACGGTGAACGGCACCGACATGCGGCTGCGGAAGGCGCCGTTCAACAATGCGCCGTCGCAGTTCTCGACCGACGGAAGCGGCAACTACGGCAACGCCTTCACGATTGACGGCGTGGCCAACCTGTACTCCGACGGCACCAGCCCGCGCGTGGCGTTTTCGCCCCCGCAGGCGGCGCTGGCTGAGTTCAAGGTGCAGACATCCTCCTTTGATGCGAGCGTAGGCCGCACGGCGGGCGCGCTCGTCAATGTCAGTACGAAGGGCGGCACCAACGAGCTGCACGGCATGATGTGGTACTGGCTGCGGCACTCGAAGCTGGACGCGCCGACGATTTATCAGAACCGCTCCAACCCGCCCGGCTACAAGCTCCCCATCTATCAGGATCACCGCTACGGCATCTCGGGCGGCGCGCCCGTCATCATCCCCGGACTCTACAGCGGCAAGAACCGCACGTTCTGGCACTTCACCTATGAAGCGAACAAGTTCGGCGACCCGAACGTGGGCGGTTCCATGATCTCCACCGTGCCCAGCCAGGCGTGGCGCGAAGGCGACCTGTCCGACCTGCTGAAGCTGGGCGCCAACTACCAGCTCTACGATCCGCTCTCCATCGCCGCGGCGCCGGGCGGCCGGTTCAGCCGCCAGCCCCTGCCGGGCAACATCTATCCGAAAAGCCGCATTCACCCCGTCGCGCAGAAGATTCTCGCCCTGTATCCGCTGCCCAACCAGCCGGGCACGGCCGACGGCCGCAACAACTACTTCATGTCGAAACCCGCGCTGGAAGACTACTGGACGACGATCGGCCGCATCGACCACGCCTTCAACGAGAGGAACCGCATGTTCGTCCGCTTCCACCGGGATTTCTGGGAAGAGGACAAAAACCGCACCTTCGGCGACTCGGTGAACGGCATCATTCTCAACCGCATCAACCGGGGCATTGCTCTCGACGACGTGCACATGCTTTCCTCCACCATGGTCGTGAACCTGCGCTATGGCATCAGCGCGCAGGAGTTTCCCGAAAGGCGCGTGAGCCAGGGATTCGACCTGTCTTCGCTGGGCTTCTCGCCGAATCTGGTGAATCTGATCGACAAGCAGTATGCGACGATCCCGCGCACTTCGGTCGGCTCGCTGACACAGCTCTCGGCGTGGGAATCCGGCGACGGCAAGACGGCCTCGATCAGCCATAATGCTGTGGCGAGCCTGACATGGATGAAGGGCCCGCACAACATGCGCATGGGTCTGGACTGGATGGCGTTCCGCGAGTTCCGCGCTCGGTTTCCGGGAGACGTTTCGCCGGACCTGAGCTTCTCGAACGCCTGGGCGCGCGGGCCGCTCGACAACAGCCCGGCGCCGCCGGTCGGCGCCGAGTTCATCGCCCTGCTGGCCGGCATCCCGGGCGGCAGCCTGTCGCGCACGGGCACGTATGCCGAGCAGGACATCTACACGGCGTTGTATTTCCAGGACGACTGGCGCGTGTCGCGAAGGCTGACGCTGAACCTGGGGCTGCGGGCCGAGCACGAGTCCCCCATCACGGAGCGCTTCAACCGCAGCGTCACTCAATTCGACGAAACGAACCCGAACCCGATTGAAGCGGCGGCGATTGCGAACTACAGAAACGCGCCGATTCCGGAGCTGGCGCCGCACAACTTCCGCGTCATTGGCGGCGTGACGTTCGCCGGCGTGGGCGGCAATCCGCGCCAGTATTGGCGCGGCCAGGGCATTCAGTGGTCGCCGCGGTTCGGGCTCGCGTATCAACTGACGCCGAAGACGGTGATCCGCGCCGGTCATGGCATCTTTTACGCGCCCATGGGCATTCTGCGCACGAACTCGATTCTTTCGGGATTCTCGCGCAGCACGCCGATTGTGGCCACCAACGACAACGGCCTCACCTGGATCGCCGACCTGGCCAATCCGCTGCCCGGCGGGCTGCTGCCGGTGCTGGGCGCCGGCGAAGGGTTGCAAACCACGCTGGGCCAGGGAACGAGCTTCTTCCCCGTCAACCGCAAGATGCCGCCGACGCACCGGTTCTCGTTCGGCTTCCAGCATCAGCTGCCCGCGGGCATCATGGTGGAAGCGTCCTACGTGGGCAGCCGCAGCTACCGGCTGCCCGTCTCGCGCTCAGTGAGCTACACGCCTCAGCAGTACTACAGCACGCTGCCCTACCGCGACAACGCCACGATCAACTTCCTGACGGCGAACTTCAACAACCCCTTCTACGGACTCCACCCGAACTTCACTTCCCGCACCATCACGCGCGCGCAGCTGCTGACGCAATATCCGCACTTCTCCAGCGTGACGTTCGAGGATTCGGTGGGCTACTCGTGGTATCACTCGATGCAGAACCGCCTGGAGAAGCGTTTCAGCCAGGGCTGGACCCTGCAGATGGCCTGGACGTGGTCGAAAGCGATGGGTGCGAACCAGTATCTGAACTCGTTCGACCCCTTGCCCTATGAATCGATCACGGATCTGGACCGCCTCCACCGCGTCACCGGCAGCGGCATTTACGAGCTGCCATTCGGCAAAGGACGCAGGTTCGGTTCATCCATGCCGCGGTCGCTCGAGTTTCTGGCCGGCGGCTGGCAGATCAGCGGCGTGTGGCAGTACCAGAGCGGCGCGCCGCTCGGCTTCGGCCAGGCGCTGTTCATCGACGACTCGCGCAAGATCGTGCTGCCGTCGAATCAGCGCAACACGGACCGCTGGTTCAACACCGACGTCTTCAACCGCCGCTCGACAGACGTGCTGGCGTGGAACGTGCGCACCGCGCCGCTGCGCTACTCGAACATCCGCACCGACTCGCAGCGCCGCCTGGATCTGTCAGCGAACAAGACGTTCCGCGTGACCGAGGGCATCCGCGTCGTCTTCCGCGCCGACACGTTCAACGCGCGCAACGAAGTCGTGCTGCGGTCCCCCACCACGGACCCGGTGAACACTGCCTTCGGCCGCGTCACCGCACAGGAACCGCCGCGCTCGTGGCAGTTCTCGCTGTCGGTGAAGTACTGACGTCGTCGGGAAAGGCGGTTGACCCGCGCGAACCGGATCGGTGATGTGGACTGAGCGGTTCGCCTGACATTTCGAGGGCAGGTAACGTTTCAGAACTGAAAACGGAATCCTGCCTGCAGCCTGCGCGGCGGCAACGCGCTGGCGGGCTTCCCATACAGGGGAGAGCTCAGGGCGCCAAGGTAGTTCTGGTAGTTCGCGCGGTTCAGGATGTTGAAAGCATCGAGCGAGACCGTCCAGGACAGGCTGCCCTCCCCGGGCGCGCGCCGGGGCTTGAACTCGCGGTACCAGCGCAGGTCGATTCCCACGAAGCCGGGTCCGCGGCCGGTGTTGCGCGGCACTCCGGCGGGGCGGTCGATGGCCAGTCCGTCACGATTGTCGTCGCTGCCAGTGGTGATGTTGAAAGGGATGCCCGAGAGCAGCGACAGAGAAAGACCGAGGTTGACCCAGCGGTGGACGTTGGCCGTGCCGAGGAAGTTGAACTGATGGCGGCGGTCGGCGTCGCTCCGGCCCCATTCGCCACCGGGATCGAAGCTGTTGGCCGGAAACCAGTTCACGCCTCCGGTGTCGGACAGCGTCTTTCCGAACGTGTACTGGGCCTGTCCGGTGATGCGTGGACCGAGGCTGCCGCGGAGAGTCGCTTCCAGAGCGTTGCCTTCAAGCCGTGACGCGGACTCGATAATGCGGAGCACGTTGACCGCTGGATCCGGCCGGGAGGCAAAGGTCGGCGGAAGCGGCGCGTTGGCATCGCGCGAGCGCAACTGATACCAGCCGCGGGTGCCGATGTAATGCACCGAGAGCGTAGTGCGTTTGGCCAGTTGCCGCTCGACGCCAGCGCTGAACTGGAAGACCTGCGGCAGCTCCGCGCCGGACTGCAGGCGGACCAGGCTCGTTGGCATCACCGGCAGCAGCGGCTCCAGCGCAGAAACTGACGCCGGCGGGTTCGAGGTGACATAGCGGCGCAGCCTGAAGCCGTTGTACCGCAGGATGTCCCAGATGGGCCCGGGGCCGGAGCGGTCGTAAAAGAACCCGGCGCCAGCGCGGATGACCGTTTTCCTGGAACGGCCCGGGGCGTAGGCGATGGCGAGCCGCGGCGACCAGTTGTCGGTGTCTTCAAAATAGTTCTGCCAGTCGAAACGGAGCCCTGCGGCGATGGACAGATCCGGCCTAGCCTGCCACTCGTCCTGCAGGAAAGCGCCGAGGTTTTTCTCGATGAAAATGGCTTTCCCGTCGCCGCGCTGCACCAGGGCGGCGAAAGGCCGGCCGCCCGCGTAGTCCGCGAGCGAAGCGAAAAAGAATGTTCCGCCGAAATTCGACCGGTCATGCAAACCGCGGCGGCTCCAGTCCGGGACATTGAACCCGTATTTCAGCGTGTGCCGGCCGGCGGTCTGAGTGAGGAGCCAGGTGATGGATGTGTGGACCTCGGTGCGGAGGGCGTCGGCCTGAGCCCCGCCGCCGGTGAACGCGTCGCTGACGACCATCCGGGGCAGGCTCAGATTGCTCCGGGTCGGGGCCCAATAACGGCCCAGCAGAATGCGGAACTGGCTGAGCAATCTGGGCGCGATGACGAGGCGGTGATTGAAGATGAACTCGTCCTCGCGGAAACGGCTCTGCGCGCCGGCCTCCGCCAGGACGGTGCCCCCGACACCGATATTGTTCTGCCACCGGTCCTGGAAGTTTACCTGCCAGAACATCGCATTCCGGTCGCTTTGCTGGCGGCTGATCCGGAGCGACGCTACTGTGTTCTGTTGCGGCGTGGGGGCGTTTTCGATTCTGGGGCCGCTCAGGCTCTGCGCATAGACGACGCTGACAAGTTCCTCGCTCTCCCTCATGGCCGACAGCAGGTAGGACGTGTTTTTCGACCGGCCCCATGGACCGAACAGGCTGCCTTCGAAGATCCGCCGCCGCTCAGGCGGGCGTTGGAGGGCAAGCGCGTTGCGGGCATCGAGGCGGTAGTCGCGGAACAGGAAATTGAGCGTGCCGTGGTGGCGTTCGGCGGCGGACTTCGTGATCACCTCGATGCGGCGGCGGCTCCAGCGCGGGTATTCGGCCGTGTAGGGATTCTGATTGATGCGGATCTCCTGGATGGCGGAGGGCGTGACGCCGACGTTGCGGGCTTCCATGCCGTCGACGATGAGCGAGACGCCCGCGCCGCCCGGCGTGCCGGCATCGAGGAAGCGGGACAGTGCCGACAGGTAGTCCATGCCCAGGACGGGCAGGTTGTCCATCATGCCGCGTTCGACGGAGATGACATTCAGATTGCCGCCGGCTTCCGCATTCACCGAAAGGGGCTGGCCCGCCACCGTGATCTCCTGATCGAGCCGGGCGAGGGCAAGCTTCAACAGGACACGGACGGGCCGGCGGCCCAGTTGCACGCTCCGCTCAAGAGGCACGAAGCCCGGCACCGTCACGCTCAACCGGTAGCGGCCTTGCGGCAGATCATCGACCTGGAATTCGCCGGTGGCTGAGGTCTGCGCCTTCCGTTGGAAACCTTCGCCTTCCACGATGATCGCAACGCCGGGCACCGGCCGGTCCGTTGGATCGATCAGCACTCCCGACAGGCGGGGCGCGTCCAGCCCGCCCTGCGCCCATCCGTGCGGGCACATGAGGACGACCCAGAGCGACGCGAGGAACAGCCTCTGCTTCCGCCGCGTCATTCTGCAGCCTCAATGCTCCTTCGTGTGTGAAGAAGATCCATTCGAACCACGGCAAAGCCGCGGCGGCACGCCGCCCCTTGCGCTCCTTTCCAACAATCCCATCTGCCTGCCCCGCGGTCAAGAAGGCGCGTCCGCACTCCGGAATCTCTCGTGCCATCGCGCCTTCAGCCGGCCTCCGCCCGTACACTCTGGGGGAGTGCAGGACAGGACTGGCGGAGAATCGCTTCCGGAGAGGGCTCCAGGCGGATCATTCAGAACAATTCAGGCGCGTTCATCGGGCATTCATGAGACGCGTGTTTGGAAAAAGACTATAATGCAGCTAACGCTAATCCCGGAGGGGCTGTTCGTGCCATGATTGAATCGATCCGAGGCACCGTATTTCTGCTCTGCGCTCTGGGAGCGGGGCTGGCGGCGCGGCAACCAAACTCCCACATCGAGTGCCTGATCGAGGAGGCGCGGCTTCCGGCTGAACTCCATGAGCCGAGCGGAATCCGCCCGGAGGAGAAGGGGATCCGGACCGCTGCGTCGGGCACGCGGCGGGCGGAGCCCCTGCGGGCGGAACGGCACGGGGATGCCGCTGTCATTTATGACGACGGGCGGCTGTTCGGACGGGCGAACTGGCGCGACCTGGAAAACGTCACCCTGCACTTCGAGCGGCAGGAAGGCGGGCAGGGCTACCGGTTCCGCCGGGGTGAACTTGAATGGCGGGAGCCGGCCGGCGATCCGATCCGGTACGACGCAGGCTGGCCCAGACGGTCAGTGGAAGTGGATCTGCCCTTCGAGTTTCCCTTCGGAGGAGAGACCTGGAGGAAGGTCTCGCTGAACAACACGGGCAGCATCAGCTTCGGGTTCCGGGAGGACGTCGCCGGCCGGCCACGCTACTTCAAATACAGCGAATACGGTCCTCAGCAGCTCGTGAAGGAGCGCCTGATCGCCGCGCTCTGGACGATAACTTATGATCCTGATGACCACAGACTGTGGTGGCAGGCCACAGAACAGGAAGCTGTGGCGACATGGCGCGTCACCGAGGCTTACGCGCGGGGACAGGCGTTCCGCGCCGAGCCGGGCTATGACGAGTTTCAGATCGTCCTGCGCCGCAACGGCGACATTCTTCTGTCTTACCGGAGCATGACAACACCGGCGGGAGTCGTGGGAGTGTTCCCGGGCCAGAGCCGGTTCCCCGAACCCAAACCGATGGCCAGCTTTGCTGTCGCTCCGCGGCCCAATATTCCTGCATACACGGAGATGGTGCGGGTGTGGGCCGAGCGGATCTCGCCCACCGAAATGCTGCTGGGAATGGAATTAAAGGGCGAGCCTGTGCCGCAGCGCAGCCGTCTTTTTTATCGCCATTTTCTCGATACAACGGGCCCATTCACAGCGGGTGGTATGCCGTTTGGCGAGCAGGAGACCACTGCAACGGTTTTCTGGCAGGACGGCAAATGGCGATTCAGAGTCTGGAACATCGATACGGAAGGTGAAATCCGGGGACGCGAGGTGAGGATTGTTGTGCCGCTGGGTCCGCTGGCCCAGGGCGGAAAGATCCGCTGGTTCGCCGATGCCGTGGATTTTGACATCAACGGGGCTTTCAGCCAATTTCCGGCCCAAGTGCTGGAGATTGAAAAAGTGGAGGATGGCAGCGCGCCCCAGGACTTGAGCGAACTGCCCGAAGGCGTTTATCGTGGATCTGTTTTCGAAGTCTTCCACGGCCATCCTGTTCTGACCGAAACAAGAGCCTGGACGCAGGCTTTTTACGAACACTTCGCCGACACAGCGGACCTGCTCGTGTTCTACATGAGCGGACGGCCCGACTGGACTGAGGGAGGCGCGCGCAGCAGCGGCTCGCTGGCCGGGGGCATCCGGGGGATCGGAATCAGGAACGAATGGCGGCCGAACACGGGCAGCGCTGGAAGGCTGCAGGGCTTTCAGGAAGTGAGCTGGATCGACGCTTATAGCTGTGAAAAGTCCGGCCTTTCGAGGGAATTCGGGCCGTTCGATCACTACAGCCTTTCGATGTATCTGAACGGGCATGAACTCGGCCACAGGTGGGGAATTCTCTTCGACCCATCAAACCGCAGCGCTTTTCCCCGCATCAGCGACAACGTGCATTGGCTCAACGAACTCCATCATCCGGCCGGGTTCTGCGAAGCCGGTCCGCCCTGTTCTTCGCTGATGGGAGGTTCAGTCTGGGAGGAAGCTCAGCCGGGATTTTTCATGCGCAGACACCGGAACGGCTACCTGCAAAAGACCGGCTACGGGCCGCTGGAGCTGTACATCATGGGGCTGATGACCGCTGAGGAGGTCGAAAAGCTGTTTGTGCTGAAAGAGGCCCGCAGTGAATTCCGCCCGGGCTTCGGCTGGGGATTCGCGGCAAACCGGGAGGAGTTTGGGGTGGAATCGATCATTCAGGACCTGGGCAGGAGATGGCCCGATCCGGCGCACTCGCAGAAGGAATTCAACACGGTTTATGTGTTGTTTGTCCTCGATGGACATGAACTGCGCGAGGATCATCTTGCCAAAGTGCAGGGCATCCGGGAGGCGTGGATCGAGACCTTCTCGCAGGCCACTTTGGGCCGCGCCACGATGATCTCCCGGCTGGAAGAGAAGCCAGCGTCTCGCCTGCAGGTGGTTTCGGGAAATCATCAATGGGTGGAGACGGGCGCGGCGGCCGAGTTTCCGATTGTGTTCCGCCTCGTAGACGAGAAAGGACAACCACTCAGCGACCGGTCAGTCGCGGTGACTCTGAAGGGCGAGGGGAAACTGGAGCCGGCTGAACCGCGCACGGACCGCAATGGCCAGGTTCAGATCCGGGTGACTGCCGGCGGAGAAGCCGGGACTCTGACGGTGGAAGCGAAGGCCGACGGAGTGGGGGAGGCGGAAGCGAGGATCCACGTAGCGCCGCCCGCCGGCCGGTGATCGGCGCGAATCAGACCGGCAACCCGGCCATGGCGGCTCTCTGATGCGGCGAAAGCCTGACTGACTTCAGCGCGGAGGCCGCTCCGCGCGGGACGACCTCTGCCGTACCTTATCGACGGGATTGGCTCCGTGCACAGCCTGGGCCAAACTGGGAATGATCGGTACCGGACCCGCCGCATGGCCCAGGACATCCTGCCCGCAGAAGCACGACAGGCGGTCGAGAAGCTCGGCCGCGCCGACATTGTCATCGGCATCCCCAGCTACAACAATGGCCGCACGATCGGCCACGTCGTGCGCGCGGCGCAGGCGGGGCTCAACAAGTATTTTCCGGACTTCCAGGGCGTCATCATCAACTCTGACGGCGGCTCGAAAGACGACACGCGCAAGCAGGTGCTGGAGGCGCAGCTCGATGCCTCGCAGCTTCTGCTCGTCAACACGCCGCTGAACCCGGTCCACCGGCTTTCGTTCCCATATCACGGCATTCCCGGCAAGGGCAGCGCGTTCCGCATGATTTTCCAGATGGCGCGCGATCTCGGGGCCAAAGCCTGCGCAGTGGTCGATTCCGACCTGCGCTCGATCACGCCCGAGTGGTTCGACCTGCTGCTGCGCCCGGTGCTGCACCGCGGCTATGATTTCGTCGCGCCATACTACCACCGCCACAAGTACGACGGCACGATCACGAACAGCATCATCTATCCGCTGACGCGCGCCCTGTACGGTTACCGGATCCGCCAGCCGATCGGCGGCGATTTCGGCATGTCGCTGCCGGTGATCGAGACGTATCTCAAACGCACCGACTGGGAGACCGATGTCGCCCGCTACGGGATCGATATCTGGATGACCACGATCGCCGTTGCCAGCGGCTACAGGGTTTGCCAGAGTTTTCTCGGCGCCAAGCTGCACGATGCCAAGGATCCCGGCGCCGACCTGAGCGCCATGTTGCAGCAGGTGGTGGGCAGCGTCTTCGGTCTGATGATCGAGTTCAGGGACGTGTGGATGAAAGTGCACGGGAGCCGGGACATCGAGCTGTTCGGATTCCGCTACGACGTCGGTCTCGATCCGATCGCGGTGAACCTCGACCGCATGATTCAGGCCTTTCTCCGCGGCGAGAGCGACCTGCGGGAGATCTGGTCGATGGCCCTGTCGGACCGGACGCTGCGAGAGCTGGCCGCATTGGCCCGCTCCGCCAGGACTGCGCCTGCCGAGCAGTTCCGCCTGTCCGATGAGCTCTGGGTCAATATCATTTACGAGTTCGCCTCCGCCTATGCGGAATTGCCCGCCGCGCGCACCCATCTGGTCCGCTCGCTCACGCCGCTCTACCTCGGGCGCGTGGCGTCATTTGTCAATGAAACCCGGGAGATGAACGCTTCCGAAGTGGAGGACCGCATCGAGCAGCTCTGCCTCATGTTCGAGCGGCTCAAGCCTTTCCTTGTCGAACGCTGGGGCGGCCCCCGCGTCGATGATTACACTCCTCAGCCTGCACCGGCCTCCGGCCGCACTCAGGAGGTGCCCTCATGATCGAGACGTTCCGCCAGGTTTTCGAGCAGTCCGTGGCCCGCCTCTCTGCGCAGGCGACGCAGTATCTGCCGCCGCTGTTCGTCGCCATTGTCGTCTTCGGCGTGGCGTGGATCGTCGCCCTGCTGCTGCGCTGGCTTCTGCTGCACGCCTTCAAGGGAGAACGGTTCGACGCTTTCCTGCGCAAGACGGGCATCGGCACGATGCTCGACCAGTCCGGGCGGCTCCGCGCCAGCCCGCTGCTGGCCCATGGCATCTATTACGCGATCCTGCTGATCGGCCTGCTGAACGCGATCAGCGTGTTTGAGACGGAAATCACCCGCGAAATCGTGGACGGCGTCGTGCATCTGCTGCCGAAGCTGTTCGCCGCCGCGGCGATTATTCTTGCCGGCGTGTGGCTGGCTCAATATCTGGGACGCGGCGCGTTGCTGTGGGCGAGCAACGAGGGCTTCTCGTGGGCGCGCCGCTTCTGCGCGTTCGTGCGCGTCGTAGTCGTGTTCGTTTCCATCGTCGTCGCCGCCGATGTGCTGAACTTCGCCCGCACGGTGTTTTTCTCGGCGTTCCTGATCTTCACCATCGGCGCCGTGTTCGCCGCCTGCCTGGTTCTTGCGCTCAACCACCGCGAGGTGTACCGCTGGTTCGCCGATTCACGCCACCACGGCAGCGAGGAAGAGGGCGAGAGGTCCCTCTGGCACCACCTGTAACGAAGGTCACGCCCGCTTCAGCTTCAGCCTTCCATTCCCTGAATCGCGTGTCGGGAGAATGTGCCGGTCCAGGTCGCCGCGCAACGTTTCAAACAGGTCGCGCGCGAACACCCGGTTGCCGATGTGCCAGGAGTGTTCGAACGCTCCGATGACCTCCGTCTGGTCTTCCTTTTTTATGTCGGCATTATCGCTCAGCATCCCGAAGTACTCCGTGCAATCCACATCCACGGCCTTCTCAGGAGCGTCTGGCGGAAGCCCAACCCTGCCGGCGCGCGGCGCCATCCCGGCGCGTTTCACGTTGGAGAGCTTGAGCACGGAGTCGTGCTGGCTGGAATAGTTCGTCAGCCGGACGCAATGCCGGTAGAGCGAAGCGCTGCTGTCGCTGCTGGCACGCAACGAGCCCGAGGAGACATCCGCTCCGATGAACACCACCTGGCTCGCCATCCAGCCCGTATTCGGCAGCTTCGCATCGTCGGCGTCGTCGAACGCCTCCCGGATGACGTAGGCGCCCGTCGAGTGCCCCAGCAGGTGCACATTGATGGCGCAGTCCGGCTCCTGCTGTTCCGACAGCACGCGGATGCCCGCCGTCACCAGTTGCAGCGCCGTCTGCTTGGCGTCATGCCGGTCTTCGAGATAGTTCAGAGCCATGTTGGCGCTCGGCCAGTCGAAACTCATCACCTCGCCCTTGAAACCCGCCGCTGCAAGGTCGCGCTTCAGGCGCCTGTGCCGCGCCATCACGGTCTTCTGGTCGTTGTTGTAGCCGTGGACGAACACGAGCAGGTCACCGCGCGGCCGTTTCCCTTGCGGATCGCGCGAATCGATCCCCCAGCTCGCCGCCTTCTTCAGCCGGTTGAACCACAGCTCTTCTCCGCCCTCGCGTACGGCGTGCGCGGGCTTCGGCAGCTCGTTCTCCGGGACGAGCAGATATTTCACCGGACCGGGTTCGGCGATGAACCTGCCGCTCCGCACTCTCCGCGTGCACATCACGAACAGCTCGCCCATGGGATCTCCTCCTTCCAACGGAGCAGCGGACCGCCCAGGCGTCCGCGTGTTCTGCCAGTGTGAGGGATTCCCGGAGGCCTGTCAACCGGAATCTCGCCCGGCAAAAAGAAGGCCGCTGTGCACCATTGGCGCACAGCGGCCCGGAGCGGCGTGTTGTGGACGTTTATCTTCCGCCGAAGGTGTAGCCGACGGAGAGACCGTACTCAGGCACCCAGTTCCGGCCGAACTGGAACAGATCGTTCACCCAGCGCAGTTTGAACTCCGGCTTCACATACCAGTTGTTGTGGAAGAAGGTCTTGAAGCCGCCGCCAAAGTGCGTGGTGAACTTGTTGTCGGTGCCCACCAGAGAGCTCGAAGTCCGGCAGCCGGTGAAGTTGTTGCAGAGCCGCTGATCATAGTAGAAGCGCAGGTTCGCCGCGCCCATGCCGGCCTGCAACTCCGGAACGAACCACTTGGACTTCGTGGGCGGCGTGTACATGCCATAGAAGTCATAGAAGAACGGCCTGTACATCAGAGCCGCGTAGTCGCCCTTCGAGGCGCGCCAGCTCATCTCGCCGCCAACGCCGAACCAGGAGTTCAGCTTGAGATTGGCGCCGAACTTCGGAAACGCGCCCGTCATCTGCGGAGCGTTGTAGAGGACGCCGTTGCCGAACGTGTCAATCGGCGTCTTGCGCGCTTCCACCTGGTTGGTCACCGTGCCCACATAGACGTCAAGGCTTTCCTGGGCGAAAACCGGTGCCGCCAGAACGAAAAGCGACGCGATCAAAAGTGTGGAAAGAGACACAAACCTCCCACGCAGTTTCATAGGCGAATCTCACCTCCCGCCGGGCCGTAACAAGAGTCGTCCCGGCTCAACTCCTGAAGTATTCTCAGACGCAGTGTCTCTGTCCGGCGCCCCTCTCGTCCCGCCGGATCACTGCGTCCAATCGTTCAGACGCGCTGCGCGGGCGGCCGGTTTCATTTCCGGCAGTCAGCGGAGAGAGGCAGCCACGCGCGCCCGCATCTCGGCTGCCTCGCGCAATACCTTTTGAATATCAATCGTTTGCGGCTTCCGGTCCAGAACCGTCACGCGGCCGCCAATCACCACGTCCCGGACGTCGGAGGCCTTCAGGCTGTACACCAGCATCGAGTAGACGCCGTGCTCCGGGACAGCGTGCGGCGCGGCGAGGGAAACCGTAATCATATCCGCCTTTTTCCCCGCCTCCAGCGAACCGATTTCCCTGTCCATTCCAAGAACTTTGGCTCCCTCAATCGTCGCCATCCGGAAGGCCTTTTCGGCCGGCAATACCGTCGGATCCAGAGTGGAAACCTTGGCCAGTTTCGAGGCGAGATCCATCTCCTCGAAGAGGTTGAAATCGTTGTTCGACCCGGCGGGCCCGTCGGTGCCGAGCGCAACGGGCACGCGCGACGCCAGCCAGGCGCGGTAGTCCGGCACTCCGCTGGCCAGCTTCGTGTTGCTCGACGGGCAGTGGGCGATCCCCGCCGGCCGCGCTTCCAGCAGCTTCAGATCCTCGGGGCTCGCCCACACCATGTGCGCCAGGATGGTCCGGCCGGCGAAGAAGCCGAGCGAGTCCAGATAGCGCGTGGGCGACATCCCGTGCGCATGGCGGGAGTCGTCGTTCTCCTTCTTCGTCTCCGAAACATGCGTGTGCACGGGTACTCCGTAGCGGTCGGCCAGCGCCCGGCAGGCGCGGAGCGTCGCCGCGTCCGTGGTGTAGATGGCGTGCGGGGCCACGGCGGGCGTAATGAGCTCATCGCCGCGCCACGCCTGAATGAACTTCTCAGCCGCGGCGAGCGCCTCCTGCGGCGTTTTGTAGTCGGGTGCGGGGAAGCCGATGACGGTCTGCCCGAGCACGGCCCGCATGCCCGCCCGTTTCGTCTCCTCGGCGATGGCGTGCTCGAAATAGTACATGTCGGCATACGTCGTGATGCCGCCGAGCATCATCTCCAGCACGGCAAGCCGCGTGCCTGCGCGGACGAACGCCTCGTTCACGTTGCGGGCTTCAGCCGGGAAAATGAACTTCTCGAGCCAGGTCTGCAGGGGGACGTCGTCCGCGATGCCGCGCAGCAGGGACATGGGCGCGTGGGTATGAGCGTTGATCAGCCCCGGAGTCAGCAGGGCATCCGGGCGGTCGATCCGGAGGCGCGCCCGGAAGCGGCTGAGGATTTCCGCCCGGGGTCCGACGGCCACAATCCGCCCGTCCCGCACCGCCACCGCGCCGCGCTCGATCACGCGGCCGCCGGCATCCATGGTGACCACTTTGGCCGCGCTGACGACCAGATCGGCGCGCTCCGCCGCGCCGAGGCTCAGGAACAGAAGAAGGCTAATCCAGGAATGTCGCATCGAAAGGCCGTGGCAGGAGAGTCGAAAGGCGCATGGTTTCGCGCGCGCCCTGCAGGTTCACAAGCACGATTTCGACGTCGCCGCACAGCTCCCACAGCACCTGACGGCAGGCGCCGCACGGAGGCGTCAGGACTGCGCTGTCCGCGGCGATGACGATGCGCGCAAAGCGCCTTCCCCCTTCCGCCATCGCCCGGAACGCCGCCACCCGTTCCGCGCACATGGTAAGCCCGTAAGAAGCGCTTTCCACGTTGCACCCGGTGAAGACCCGGCCGTCTTCCTCTTCCAGCGCCGCGCCGACGAGGAAACCTGAAAACGGGGCCCGCGCCCGCCGTCTCGCTTCCAGCGCCGCTTCCACCAGGCGGTCCACGTCAGACCTCCAGCTTCTCGAGAAACGCTTCGAGAAACCGCCGCAGTTCCGCCGCGCTGGCCCTGCCAGTCTCGAGCACTTCTTCGTGGCTGAGCTTCGCCTGCATGCCGGCGGCCATGTTCGTCACCGTGGAGATGGCCAGCACGCGCATGCCCATGTGCCGCGCGGCGATCACTTCCGGCACGGTGGACATGCCGGCCAGATCCGCGCCGATCGTGCGCAGAAAACGGATCTCCGCCGGCGTTTCAAAACTGGGACCGAGCATGGCAGCGTAGACGCCCTCGCCCGCCTCCATGCCAATCTCGCGCGCCGTGTTCCTGGCCAGATCCAGCAGTCCGCGGTCGTAGGCCTCCGACATGTCGGGAAACCGCGGCCCCAGGCTGTCGTCGTTGGGCCCGGCGAGGGGGTTCACGCCCTGCAGATTGATGTGATCGGTCAGGAACACCTGCATGCCCGGACGGTAGGTTTCCCGGATTCCGCCGGCTGCGTTCGTCAGCACCAGGACCTTCACGCCCAGCAGCCCCATGACGCGCACCCCGAACACCACCTGCTGCGGCGTCCAGCCTTCGTAGAGATGCACGCGTCCGCTGAGGACGGCCACTCGCTTCGATCCGGAACGCCCGACGATCAGCTCGCCGGCATGACCCGCCACGCGCGGCACCGGCCAGCCGGGGATCTCGGCGTAGGGAATCACGGTGCGGTCCTCCAGAGCGTTGCTGAAGGAAGCCTGCGCGCTGCCCAGAACGAGGGCGACGCGCGGCCACTCGGGCACCCGGCGGCTCAGTTCAGCAGCGGCAGCACGGATCATAAAAGCATCCCTGCAATACAGGCTGACATGAAATTCGCCATCGTGCCGGCGAGCATCGCACGAACGCCAAGCCGCGCCAGGTCCGACTTCCGGTTGGGCGCCAGCGCGCCGATGCCGCCGATCTGGATCGCAATCGAGCTGAAGTTGGCGAACCCGCAGAGAGCGAACGTCGAGATGACGAAGGACCGCGGGTCCAGGGAGTCCTTCAGCTCGCCCAGCCTCAGAAAGGCGATGAACTCGTTCAGAACCATCCGCGTGCCCAGCATGTCGCCGACAGCCTGCGCGTCTTTCCAGCTCACGCCCAGCAGCCACGCCACGGGAGCGAAGACGATCCCGAACAGCTTCTGCAGCGATTCAGGAAACCACGAGAACATGCCGTGCACCCAGCCCATGACGCCGTTGAGCAGAGCGATGAGCGAGATGAACGCAATCAGCATGCCGGCGATGTTCAGCGCCAGGTGCAGCCCCTCGCCCGCTCCGCGCGCCGCCGCGTCGATGACGTTGACGCCGGGCTTTTCGATTTCGATTTTCACCTCGCCCGCCGTTTCCGGCTCTTCCGTTTCGGGGATGAGCATCTTGGCGAGCACGAGCGTCGCCGGAGCGGTCATGATCACCGCCGTCAGGAGATGCTTGATGTCGACGCCCGCGATCTTCACATACGCCGCCATCACGGCGCCCGAGACGTGGGACATGCCCGCCGTCATGATGGTGAACAGCTCGCTCTGCGTCAGCCTGGGCAGGAACGGGCGGATCGTCAGCGGAGCTTCCGTCTGCCCCATGAAGATGCTGGCCGCCACGTCGGTCGATTCAGCCCCCGAGCAGCGCATGACACGGTGCATCAGCCACGCCATTGCGCGGATCACCACCTGCATGATGCCGAAGTAGTACAGCACCGAAAACAGGCTGGCGATGAAGATGACGATCGGCAGAACCTGAAAGGCGAACACGACGCCGAACGCGCCGGTCTTCACGCCGAGCGGACCGAACAGGAATTCGCTGCCTTTTTCGGCGAACTCAAGCAGTGCGTTCACGGCCACGCTGGCAGCCTGGAACAGCAGCCCGAAGTCGGTTTTCAGCACCAGAAACGCGAAGATGAACTGCAGGCCGAGACCCCAGGCGACAATCCGCGGCCGGATCGCCCGGCGGTTGCTGGAAAAGGCATAGCACAGGGCCAGGATGCACAGCAGCCCCAGCAGGCCTGTGAAACGCCCCATGAATTGCCTCGCGCCGTCAGCCGACGACTTCCAGGATCAGCTCCCGCTGTTCGGGCTCCGAAGTGGAGATGCGGAAGGCGTCCTCAATGCGCTCCACGGCTTCCTGCAGCCGCTCCGCGTCCGAGTAGTGAATGCGGCAGAGCACGTCGCCTTCGTCGACGCGCGCGCCCACTTTCACCTCGAGGAACACGCCCACGGCGGGATCCACGGAGTCTTCCTTCGTGTCGCGTCCCGCGCCCAGCATCGCGGAGGCGCGTCCGATCTCCTCTGCGTCGATCGCCGCCACATAGCCGGAGCGCGGCGAAGCGATTTCGTAGGCCATCGGAGCGTTGGGCAGCAGCTCGAACCGGTCCAGCACCTGCGGGTCGCCGCCCTGCGCGGCGATCATCTCTTTCAGCTTGCGGTAGCCCGCCTGCTCGAGCAGAAGGTTCTGCGCCATCAGCCGCGCGTCGTCCAGCGTCTCGGTGATCTTGCCGAGGAAAATCATCCGCGCCGCCAGCTCCAGTGAGAGGCGGGTCAGATCCTCGGGGCCTGAATTGAGCAGCGTCTGCGAGACCTCCATGATCTCAAGCGCATTGCCGATGGCGCGGCCGAGCGGCTGGTTCATGTCGGTGATCAGCGCCTGCGCGCGCAGATCATTGCGCCGCGCGATGGTCACCATCATCTGCGCCAGCCGGCGCGCATCCACCTGCCGCTTCATGAAGGCGCCGGACCCCACCTTGACGTCGAGCACAAGCCCGTCCAGCCCCATCGCCAGCTTCTTGCTCATGATGGAGGCGGCGATCAGCGCGGTCGATTCCACCGTCGCCGTGGCGTCGCGCAGGGCGTAGAGCTTGCCGTCAGCCGGCGTCACCGACTCGCTCTGCCCCATCACGGCGAATCCGACGCGGTTCAGCACATCGCGGAATTCGTCGACCGAGAGATTCGTGCGCAGCCCGGGAATCGACTCCAGCTTGTCCAGAGTGCCGCCCGTGTGACCCAGCGCGCGGCCGCTCACCATCGGCACTTTGACGCCAGCCGCGGCCGCCAGCGGCCCCGCAATCAGGCTCGTCTTGTCGCCCACGCCGCCGGTCGAGTGCTTGTCGATTTTCGGCCCCGGAATCGATGAAAGATCCACGCGCTCGCCGGAATCGATCATCGCTTCCACCATGGCGCCCACTTCGTGGTCCGTCATGTTCTGGAAATAGACGGCCATCAGAAAGGCCGACATCTGGTAGTCGGGAATCTCGCCGCGCGTGTAGGCTTCTACCAGCCAGCGGATCTCTTCGGGCGACAGTTCTTCGCCGTTGCGCTTGCGCTGAATCAGGTCGACGGTTCGCATTTTCAACTGCTTAGGGTAACATCCCGCAGTTGCTCAGCACAAATCGCCGTTCTTTCGATCAATGGATGCCAGGCAGGGGAAAGCGGTAGCGTCCGGCGAAGACGTCGCCGAACAGCTCGAGCAGCGCACTGTGAATCCGCCCGTTGGTGGCGGTCACGTGGGCTCCGCGGATGTCGGCGGGTTCACCTTTCATTGTGGATGTCCGCCCGCCCGCCTCGCGCACCAGAAGCAGCCCCGCCGCCATGTCCCACGGATTCAGTCCGAATTCCCAGAACCCGTCCAGCCGCCCGCAGGCGACGTAGGCGAGATCCAGCGCCGCCGACCCGCTCCGCCTGACGCCGTGCGAGGACATCGCCACCTGATGGAAGAAATGCACGTTCACGTTTTCGTGCCGCTTGCGCGACGGGAACCCGGTCGCCAGAAGCGCCTCTTCGAGCTTCTCCGTGCCGCTGACCCGGATCTTGCGCCCATTGAGAAACGCGCCGCCGCCCAGCTCCGCCGTGAACATCTCCTGATGCAACGGATCGTAGATGACACCCGCCACCATCTCGCCCCGCCGCTCCAGCGCCAGGGTCACGTTGAAGGCGGGGTAGCCGTGGGCGAAATTCGTCGTGCCGTCCAGCGGGTCGACATACCAGCAGTACTCTCCCGTCTTGTCCCGCATGCCGCCTTCTTCTCCGAGCACGGAATGCGACGGGAAGTAAGAATGGAGCCGCTCCACGACCAGTCTTTCACTGGCGTGATCGGCTTCCGTCACGAGGTCGAATTCGCCCTTCAGGTTGTAAGAAATGCCGCGCTCGAAGTAGTGCGCCAGCAGGGCGCCCGCTTCACGCGCGATTTCCACGGCTGTTTCCAGATAGCTCGTCATGGGGTGTCCAGCGCCGCCGGAGCCTTATTCTTCCAGTTCGGCGATGTAAGAAATGTCATGCTTGAAGATGAACAGATTCGGCGCATCCGGCTCACGGGTCAGGCGCACGAACGCCTGGTCCCAGTATTCGATGAATCCCTCCACCTCTTCGCCGGACTTCAGCTTGATGCGCACTCTTGATTTTGCGCTTGCCAGTTTCCGGAGGTAACGGGCTTCTTCAAAAGTCTGCGCCGGCGCTTTGGATTTGGCCACTCCGCGTGCCTCCCCGCTGCCCTTCATGGTAACGCATCGGCGAAATAGCCGGTCCGGGCCGAGACCGTGTAGCCGGGGCGCTTCACCGTGACGCGCACCCGGTGAAATCTCTCTTTCGAGGGCGGCACGTTTTTCGGGTAATAGCCGATCAGATACTGCGTCCGCAGGTCGCGCAGGATCTCCGCAAACGCCTCGTCCAGCGCCTTTGGAGCAGACGGATAAAACATCTTTCCGCCCGTGCCGGAACAGAACTGGATCAGTGCGTTTTCGCCGCGCAGGTTGCGGCCGGCTTCGCCTTTCACGGGAACCAGCAGCAGCGCATACATCACCGCATCGGCGGCGTGCAGCGCCTCCAGCGCCTCGTGGAACGTCGTCCGGCTGATGGTGTCCGCGCCGTCGCTCACGACCACCGCGACCCGCCGCCCGCCTCTCCGCTCCAGATCCCGCGCCGCAAGATAGATCGCGTCGTACATCGCCGTGGCGCCTTCGCTGCGCAGCCTCCGGAGCGCCGTCTCCAGCCGGTCCATGCGCCGCGTGAAGTCCGCCTGCAGGACAACCTCGTAGTTGAACGAGTAGAGCGCTGCGGCATCGTCCGCATTGCCCTCCCGCACGACCGCCTGAAAGAACCGCCTCAAAGCCGTCAGCTCGTAGGCGCGCTGCCGTTGCGTCGAACGGCTCCTGTCGATCAAAACCGCCACCGACAGCGGCTGCGCCGATTGCCTCTCGAAGACGGCGATTTCCTGCTCGACGTCGTTGTCCGTCACGAGGAAGTCTTCGCGCCCCAGGTTGCCCGCCAGCGCCCCCTGCGCGTCGCGCACGGTCGCCAGAATCCGCACCAGCCGGACATCGACGCGGAACACCGGCTCCTGCGCCGCTCCCGCCAGCGCAGCCATCACCTGCCGGCGATCGACGAGTCCCATTCGCCCTCCACCCACACCGCCCCGTCCTCGAAGTGCTCTTTCTTCCAGATGGGCACTTCCTTTTTCAGCCGGTTGATCGCCTCCAGAGCGGCGTCGAACGCCGCCTGCCGGTGCGGCGACGCCACCGCAATCACGACGCTCGCCTCGCCGATGTCCAGCCTGCCCAGCCGGTGAACGATGCTAATTCTGGACACGCCGTGCCGCGCCGCAATGCCGCGCCCCAGCTCAGCCATCACCCGGATGGCCATTGGCTGGTAACACTCGTATTCCAGAAACTGCGTCCGCCGCCCGCCGCTGTTGTTCCGAACAATTCCCTCGAACACCACCAATGCGCCGTCTTGCGGCTGCGCCGTGCGCCGTTTCAACCATTCGGTGTCAATGCGCTCGGGCGTCAGCGCAAAGAAATGGCCCTCGGAATCCTCCTCAGCCTCCAGCCACGGTCCCCCGCCGCCGCTGACAGGCGGGAGAAACGCCACCTCGTCCCCCTCTTTCAGAACGTCGGTTTTCAGGGCGTATTTCTGGTTCACCGCCACGACTGTCGAGCGGCGGTGTCTCGAGAGCTCCGTCCACCGCGCGCACGCCGCATCCAGCGCCGCCTCGACCGAAGCGCCATCAGGCAGCTCCAGACGGTCTTCCGCCGTTCCGGCAGCGTCCTTCAGCATCCCGAAAAACAGCACGCGGATCGTCACTCTACGGCCATCCTAGCATCCCCTCTCCGCGTACCATGAAAAGCATGAACAGCCCGCCCGTGGAACGCTCCGAGGTCCGCTTCCGCGTCCGTTACGCGGAGACGGATCAGATGGGCGTCGTCTATCACGCCAACTACCTCGTCTGGATGGAAATGGCGCGCACCGAACTGTGCCGGCTCCGCGGCATCAGCTACCGCGAGATGGAGCAGCGCAGCGGACTGCATCTGGTGGTGGCTGAAGCCTGCTGCCGTTACCTCCAGCCCGCGCGCTACGATGACGAAATTCTCGCCTCGGCGTGGCTCGAGAGCGCCCACCCCCGGATGGTCACGTTCGCCTACGAAATCCGCCGCGCGGATGACGGCGCGCTGCTGGCGACAGGCCAGACGCGGCATCTGTTTGTCAACGGGGGTAAACCGGTGAAAATTCCGGAAGAATACCGGCCCATTTTCGGACTTTCATGATTTCCAGGCGCGCCATTTTCACCGGTTTGTCCGCAAGTTTTGCGCCTTCCGGAGCGGCCATTCTTTTGCGTGTCTCCGACGGCAGGATGTTACGCGTGGAGAATCCCTCGACGGCCCGGAACACCGCGGCCGCCCCCGGCTCTTCCATCAAGCCCTGGCTGCTGGAGGCCCTCCGCCCCTGGCAGCGCCGCCCCTGCACAGGCCGCTTCCGGCTGGATGGCCGCAACCTGGATTGCGTGCACGTTCCGCTCGACGCCCCGCTGGACGCCGGAACCGCGCTGGCGGTGAGCTGCAATCAATGGTTTGCCGCATCCGCGCTGACCGCGGGCGCGCGTCCGGTCTTCCGGCGCCTTCTTCAGTGCGGGGCGGAGGTTATGGAAGCGCGCACGCCGGAGGAACTGCAACTGCAGGCGCTGGGCCTCGAGCGCGTCGCCATCACGCCGGAGAACCTCGCGCGCACATACCGTCTGCTGGTTTTGCAGGGGGATGCCACGGTCCGTACCGGCCTCCGCCGCGCCGTGACGGAAGGAACGGCGAGGGCCGCAGCCATCGAAGGGACCGAAGTCGCCGGCAAGACGGGCACCAGCCGCGACGGTGCGTGGTTCGCCGGATACGCGCCCGCCTCAAGGCCGGCCGTCGTCGCCGTCGTCTTTCAGCCCGCGGCCCGCGGCCCCAGCGGCGCGGCGCCGATCGCCGCGGAGCTTTTCTCATGGGCA
>FWPV01003975.1_pt1 | contig 32357 bp, 20 predicted proteins | sample 2228371 | NCBI WGS metagenome assembly FWPV01 (sample SAMEA103939776, study PRJEB20133) | metagenome
CCGCCAGCGGTATGCCGTTTTTTGTCAACAATGGCAATCCGAACAACCCAAAGCCATCCGTACCTTGCAGAACGATTTTGATGCCACCTTGACCTTCTATGCCATTCAAGAGCAGGCTGCTGAACGCAACGAATTTTGGTCAGCTCATTTGCTGCGCACCACCAGCCCTTTGGAGCGCACCTTCCGGGAGTTCCGTCGCCGTTATCGTCTGGCGGTTTTGTTTCACTCCGAGGCAGGCGCCAGAGCTACCACCGGTCAACTCGCTTCCCGTTTTTCATGGACCAAGGATACGCGAACCGAATCATAAAGAAGGTGCATTTTCTCCCCTCTCAATGTATAATTCAGCGAAATATCCCTGAAGTGCAAATGCCGTCAAATCCGACAGCCGGTCAAGACATTGGGGCAACTCCAGACGGCAATGCGCCATCATCGTTCACCGTACACTGAGTTTCTTGTGGAGGTTACAGCCACCATGGATGTTTTCCTGGGAATTTCCTTCCTTGCCATCTTGATCTTGGTGGCACTGGTCATACTCTTCGAATATCGCGTTCGCCAGCCAGATGTTCTTGTGCTGCAGGAATCCGATGGCGATATTCGCATCCGGCAAACCCTGTTTTACCCGCGTCACTTCAGCCTGGCGCTTAAGCGCACCACATGCCCAATTCAGTTGACCATCGAGGCTACTGCGGCAGGGAACCTGGGGGTGAAGGTGAAACTCCTCAGCTCTGTAGCGCCCTCGCTCAATCACCTCCAGGCGCTCATCCGTGTCGGGGGATGGAACAGCGAGGCTGTCGTTCGCGCTGCCGACGAAGCGAAAATTATGCTGGAAGCGCTGGTCAAAGAATACACGGAACGCTGTGAGATTCACGCTCTCTCTTCTTCCGGGTTGCTCAATTACATCAATGAGCGTTCTGCTCTTTTCAGCGAGAAGTTCGGTGTTGAGCTGATCTCGCTGGCTGTTCAGTCGCTGGAACCCACCGATCCGGATATCGCTGATGCATTGCGCCAACAGGAGCAGGCGCGCCTGCTCGAACAAACCGAACGGTTGAGCCACAAAGCCCGCGTGGCGGCTGCAAAAGCCAAATACCAGGCTGACGAAGACATCGCTGAGATGGAACATGCCCTCGAGTTGAAAAAAGCCGGCTTGAGCAAAGCTTTACTTGAGGAGGAAGCAGCCCTGGCGCAGCGACGCCTGGAGGATGAACTGGCGCGTAACCGTATGCGGCTTGCCTTCGAAAGGGAGGAGCTTGAGATCCTGAAAAATAACCCCGAGTTGCTGGTGTTAACGCCGCAGGCTGCCCGGCTGGTGGAAGCCAGCCAGAGCCTCAAAAATGCCCGCACGGTCATCGCCTTATCTCCGGCGGAACTTGCCAGTGGCTCGGAGTTGCTCAGCATGTTCCAGAATCTCCTGCACAAAGCGCTGGAAGCCAGGAATACCTCCGACCAGCAAGAGGGGTGAGAGCAACCCCGGTTCATCCTGCTCGCAAAGGTTCTCCAGCGGATGACATCTCAGCCCGACCCCCTGACGTACTTTCGCCTGAAGCCGATCCGCGCCGCGCGGGTTTCGGAGATCAGCGAGACCACAGCCGCTGCGTCTGTTCCAAATGAAGAGCGCATCAATTTCCATATTGGAAACCCGCTGCAAGATCCTCGCCTCTCTTCCGCTTTCCTGCGCATTGCATTGGGGATTGATGTCCACCGGCAGGACCTGAGCGACGATCAGCCTCAGGTGCTCCATGAATTCTTGGGATGGGAGCCTGCTGCTCGCTCGAAGCTTGAATTCCTGATCCGTGCGGTTCAGAAAAGTTCTCCGTATATGCCGCGGGGCGGATATCACCGCAAAGCGCCCCATGCGTTAATAAAAGCCTTCTGTGATTGGCTGGAAAACCAGCAAGAGCCGCTGCGTTATGATACAGGAGAACAATCTGGCAATCGGGAGATCATCCTTGCCTCGGGTGGGGTTTTCGAAACAATCCGGATTATCCTGTTTGCCCTGGCGGAGTATCTGGAGGTCACACCCGCGCGCGTTCTGTGCCATCGCTTCGCCTTGCCCCCCTCATTGACAGATATTCCCAACCTGCTGTTCGAAAACCTGGCTGACGACGAAGGTACGGCGCATCAGCAAATTGACCAAATCACCGCCAGCCAGGCGGATACCCCTACCTTTCTGTTGATCGGAGACTTGTTGTCGGAGACGACGCGGCGTAGCCTGCGCTTGATGAGCACCCAGCGCCCATTATTCTTTATCGAAGCGAACAACGCGCCTAACCACCTCTCGCTGGCGCGCGAAGCCAAGCTGGTACAGCGGGTGCTCAGGTTATTAACCCCGGCTATCTTTGCGCCTCGCCTGCATCCCCTCGCCACGGTTTTTATCGCCGGTAACGCTGATTTTCTGAGCGTGATCGAGAACGTGCATTTCAAGTTCAAAGGGACGCCCTCTGCCTCCGAGATCGAATTCCTTATCTATCTGTTGGAACAAGGGCAGGCTCATCTGCAAACGGAGCCTGCGACTCAATTTCCCCAGGTAAAACCGGTGTTTGAGGGGTTGGGTTTGGGCATAGCCGCTGAACGAGCGCTGCCAGAGCTGACTGAACGGGTCGAGCAGCACCTTGCCAATGCGCTGGAAAAGCGCGCACAGTCTCTGGCGCAGGCATTGGTTGACCTGGATGAGAAAGCTGCCCGGTTTGCCCAACGCATCCAGAAGCGGCAAAAAGACCTGCTCCTGGACGAGTTCTCGGGTTACGGAGCGGATGAGCTGGTTGGACTGCTGGTGCAAAATGCGCACGACCCAACCTGGTGTCGGTCGCTACAAACCAGCTTTATCAATGCATTCACCCGCCATCAGCCACAATATGATCCCAGGTCCTGCCTGGTAGCCAGCGGGTCCTCCCGCACGGCGTTGGGCATCCTTGGCTATCACTGCGGCATCACCGAGGTGGTCATCCCCGACTTGAGCTGGTCCTACGAACAATGTTTTCCCAAAGTGCATGCAGTGCCGCTGACAGCCGACCTGGCTCTGGACGCGGATGCCATGATCGCAAAAGTTGAGGAGCTTTGTCGTTTTGATCCCAACTGGCGTAATCGCGGCGCGGTGGTCGTCAATAACCCCCATAATGCCACCGGGCGCATCTTCGAAGAGGAAGCCATTCGCAAGCTGTTGGTGTACAGCCTGCAGCGTGGAATCTACGTCATTGACGATCTGGCTTACCAGAACGTTGCTCCAATATCTGATTTGCCGGAGATTAAGACGGCGCGGCAGATCGCCTCCGCGCTGGTAAGGTCTGGGATCTTGAGTTCGGAGCAGGCTGAGCGGGTGGTCACGGTTCATTCCATGTCTAAGACGGATTGCCTAGCCGGGGCGCGACTGGCTGTGGTCGAGATACGCGAGCGGGAGTTGCGCCGGCGCTTCGAGGCTTTGAATGACCATATCCAACCCAACCTGGCAGCCATCCTGATCTGCTATCTATTTTACCGGGGGTCGCAGGCTATCTATTTTACCGGGGGTCGCAGGAGGCGATCCGCGTCTATTGGAGCCTGCGTAACGCCATTTTTTACGAGCGCACCCGGGCTTTGCTGACGGCCGTCGAAAATTTACCCGCCGACCGCAACCCGTTTTGCCTGACGATCATCCCTCCCGTGGGGAGTATGTACCCCTTGATGCAAGTTGAACGCCTGCCTGCTGGCTTATCTCTGGATTGGCTGGCATCTTCGCTGGCGCGGCGTGGCGTCGGTCTCCTGCCGTTGGCGACTTTTGCGCGCACAGAAAAAGGCTTCGAAACCGGCAGGAGTTCCTTTCGCCTGACTCTGGGGGGTGTGGACCCGGAACCGGTGTTGCAGGCGAAAACCCGTCGCCTGCTGATTGACCTCAACCGCCTGATTGCTGAAGAGGACGTGCGCTACAACCGCAGGCAACTGCCTTTCGTTTTGCAACCGAGCGGGAACAGTCACACCATTGAGCGTTTACATGCCTGGGAAACTGTCACTCGACAGGTGAGAGAGCATTGCAATCATGACCGCACATTGAAACAGTTTCAAGACCTCTCGCCTTTAGACGGCAAGGAGTTGCAGCAAGATTTCCTGGAGGGTTACCTGCCGGAACGGCTGGAGTCTTATCGCACCCGCCTGCTCGACAGGGCGTTGGTCAACGACGAACTGGTACGGCAGGCGTTGGGCGACAACGGCGGGTGGCTTGCCGGACGGCTGGAGCGAGAATTTATGAAAGACTCCATCCAGCGCCGCCAGGAGCTGTTCAGGTTACGCAGCTACGATCGCACGGTACATCCCACCCAAATGTACTCATTGCGGGCAGAGATTGCGCTCAACGCGATAATCAGGGCATTGATTGCCCGCCAGCCCGTAGCGCCAAATCTGATCTCTAGCGCAGCTCATGAACTGATCCTGGAATACCTGGGTCAAAATGTGAGCATCACCTCTCAACAGGAGGGCGATGAAATCCTGCTGGACCTGGATACGCTGATCGCTGGGGAAGACTTTACCGAGCTATTTAGCGATACGCTGCTGACCCCTCTTTTATCATTCTGGAGCGATTGGGATGGCAGTAACAGACCCTCGGGGCAGGGGCATCAACTGGTGGCTGCCGCAGTGATGGAAAATGTGCAACGCATGGCTCATATCCTCAATCTGTTGCGGCAGGCGGACCCGCAAGTGCAGGTGAACCCTGAATTGATGGCGGAACTTGAGCGATTGCCATCCCAAAACCAGCGCTTTACGAGACTGTTGAATGCCATTACTACTCTGACACACCAGCTCGAACAACGTTATCGGGGTGTCTTGCCATTTACTGTGGTTACCTCCCCTTTCCAACGTCTGACAGTGCGCCTGCACCTGCGTCAGGATCCGCTGCGTAAATTGTGGCAACATAATGATCGCTATGAAAGGAAAATGCGTGAACTGCGTCAGCAGCGCCGGACGACCCTGGAATATTATTTTGCGCTGAACAAGCAACTACGCAAACAATTGTATGCGTTGATTCCCGCCATCAGGGCGAATCGCGTTGTGGAAGGATTGCTGCGGGAAGTGGTCGGATACCATGATGTTCTGCAACGCACCGTGATTACGCCCCGAATACATGAGCAACTGATCACCGCCCGCGACCAATTTGCCATTGATACCACAGTGTACAACTTGCAGGAGATCAATGCCATTGCCGGCAAATATGGCAACCCCGGTATGACGCTTTCGTTACAAATCAGCCTGTCAGCCAAGCCGGAGGCGCTGATTTCACTTGATCGCAAAATGGGCATTCAAATGGCGCAGACCCACCGGGACATCCCTGAAGCCGAATTGCCGGCAATCTGGTTAACCCCTTTGTTTGAGGATCTCAAATCGGTTAGTGAGATACCGGCGTATCTCGATCGCATCTGGGATTATGCCACCTTGAGCCGCCATGCGATGCAATCGCCCCAGAGCCGCTTTTCGGAGGTCATGGAAGAAATCTTCATCGCCGGTTCTGACCTGAGTCAGCAGGTCAGCCAGGCGACGGCGGCTTTCCTGTATCGTAAAGCCAAATACCAGATCCAGACCTGGCTGGCTGAGCATGGCTTAGCAGAGCTGGTGCGAATTAAGCTGGGCAGCGGAGAGTCCATGCAACGCCAGGGCGGCTATTATTCGCAGGTTGCGGGTCTGCCAGCCTTCCCACACCCCGAGCAGGATGCGCGTCGGTTTTCAGCGCATTTGCCCGCGGCTGCCAAACGAAGCGCCGCTTACGCCGTTACGCCCCTGCAAGGCGTGTTTCTGGGCGGCGACCTGCGTACTTTTCAGTCCAGCTTATCCGAGCAACTGCGGCATATACCGACGCGCGACTTTGCCAGCCTGCTCTACCATGTCCGGGAGGTGCAGCGTGTACATCGGGCTGATCTGATTCGGGCGGCGGAGACCCTGGTTGAAAGCCGGCAGGGTACTCAACGCCGAAGCGTACACGAATTGGAGCGCCTGACCATCGGCGATGTTGAACCGCTTTACGAGGCGTTCCTGGAAAATCTGACGGCGAATTTTCGGCATATCCTGTATGGTCGTGAAGAGGATGTCGTCGGCATCCATATCATCTCTTACTTCATTGCGCGGTCTATCCCACAATTGCGCGACCGCCCCACTTCCAGGCGCAAAGTGATGGCAGGTTTGGATCGGGGGCAACAAATCTTGGCGAATATCGCCGAGACAATCCCGCTTGCCAGGCAAGGCAGCTTGTTGCGAGCCATTGCCCATAACCAGGCGCAGACGGTTGTGTTGGGGATCAACCAGCTTACCACCGGATTGTTCCGTGCTCTGGATGGCTTTGCTGAAAACACGGTGGGCGAGGGAGAGCGTGAGCGGATGATCGCGGAGCGCCTGCTGCCACGCCTGCCAGTGTATGAAATTCTGCATACCTTGCGCATCTACCAGGATTGGCGGGGAGAATTCCTGAGTCGTATTGAGCCGGCTTTTCCGGCTGGTCATTCGGCTTTTGTCGCTCTGCGTGAAGACAGCGATGCGATGCTCCGTTATCTGCCGTTGTTCCAGCAAGAGCTCCTGCGCCGACATGGCATTAACATCAACGACTTCTTTATCAAAGGGCGCTTTATCCCCGAACTTTTACCCTGTCTGCGTCCCGACCTGGCTGTGCTCTTGCAAGCAGATTTGTTCAATACCGAACTGGACCGCTTGCTGGAGCATGTCAAAGGGAAAGTGGACCAGGCAAAGTGGACGACGAGTGGCTGACAGCTACTGACCAATTGCTGCGCATCCCTGAGCAGATTCGGCGCTGGCGTTCGGTCATCTGGGAGACGCTGCAGGACTCCCTCTATCAGCGGGTGCAGAGCTTCACCGAACTGGCGACGGCGCTGTATGCTTTCTGGCGGATTTCTTCCGCAGCGCCCGACCCGATGATGAGATGCGGCAATTCCTGATCAGCGCCATTGATTACCTGAATTCGTTTACCGAAGGGGGGATCGAGGTGCCGGTCAGCATCATCCGGGCGATGAACGAAGTGGAGCGTATCGCACAAATTGAGGAAAGCGCCCTGCCACCCGAAAAGCTGAATGTGATTCGCCATTGCGTCCTGCAGATCGCCCGCCTGGCAGGCGAGACGGGATAGCAGCCCCTGACCTGTTCCGGCACCCTTTACATGCACGTCGATCATGATTAAACGCATATTGACAAAATGTGTGGTGTCAGTAACAATATTCATGGTGTAGTGTCCTTAAATAAATAGTCTGTTGTTGACACCTGGCTTGTGACGAGAATATCGGGGCGATCAGGGCGAATTGGATGAGCGCGATCCCGCGCTTGCAATGCAAGAGGGATTTTTAAGGGTGATGAAAGACCGACAACATACTCATAGACGAGATATACCGGCTCGCATTTTGGCGGTCACAATCGGGGGGATTATCCTGGCAGAAACTTTTGCCATGATTATCGTTTATCGCTTCAGAGAGTTGCCGTATTTTCTGCAGGTTATTCTCGACGCGACCATCATGACGGTCATCATTTTCCCGTTGCTCTATTTCTTGTCGTTTAGACCCCTGCTCCAGAACATCCAACAGCGCTATCAATCGGAAAATATTATCCAGGCGCGTTTGCGATTGTTTCAATTTGCAAATACACATGACCTGGATGAACTGCTCCAATATGCTCTGGACGAGATCGAAGCCTTGACGGGCAGTACGATCGGTTTTTTTCATTTTCTGGAATCCGACCAGAAAACGCTACGCTTGCAAGCCTGGTCAACCAATACCCTACAAAATATGTGCAGGGCGGAGGGGAAAGACAGACATTACGATGTAGAGCAAGCTGGCGTTTGGGCAGATGCGGTCCGTCAACGCCAACCCATCGTTCACAACGATTATGCTTCACTGTCAAATCGCAAAGGAACGCCAGATGGACACGCCACTGTGTACCGCGAACTGGTCGTTCCCATAATTCGAGATAATAAAGTGATGGCAATTCTCGGTTTAGGCAATAAACCGAAGGATTACACCGCAAATGACGTGGAGGTTGTATCAACCTATGCAGATTTTGCCTGGGATGTCATAGACCGTAAGCTGGCTGAGAATGCCCTGCGCCGGAGCGAAGAGAAATTCCGCACATTTGTAGACTGGACGTATGACTGGGAAACCTGGCTGGACCCACTGGGAAATATTATTTACACCTCGCCTTCCTGCGAGCGCATCACCGGGTATAAACCCGAAGAGTTTATCGCTGATTCGAGTTTAATTTTCCGCATTGTACATCCGGAGGATCAGTCGCTTTACAGGGAGCACCAACATGTTATTCACGAAGGGTCGGCAGGTCCAATAATGCTTGATTACCGCGTCATTGCACGCGACGGGAGCGAACATTGGCTGGAGCATATCTGCCGCCCTGTTTTTGATCTGGATGACCGGTACCTGGGGAGGCGGGTCAGCAACCGCGACGTCACCCAACGGAAACGGGTTGAGCAAAGGCTCAACGAGCAACTCCAGAGAGAGGCGATCCTGACTGAAACGATTAAGTCCATCGAGACAGACATCGCACGTGACCTGCATGATACCATTGGTCAAAATATCACTTTCTTGCGCATGAACCTGGAACATTTGTCAGAGGCGCAATGGGGCGACCTGACATACATCAGGACACAGATCCAGAACATGACCAAAGCGGCGAACGAGTCGTACGACTTGATCCGCGCCATGCTTTCTGTCCTCCAATCGGGTAAAACAACCGACCCATTAAACTTATTCGAACACTACGCGCGCCAGATAACCGAAAGATCGTCCGTAGATATTACCATCACCAACCAGGGAAGCCCCAGGCGAATCTCATCTGTCCAAATCCGTCAACTTTTCTATATTTTTCGGGAAGCGCTGGCGAATGTTGAGAAATATGCGAATGCGGATCGAGCCACGGTGGAGTTTGCCTGGGATGATCAGTCTCTTTCCATGATAATCTCGGATAATGGCAGCGGTTTTGATGAGGATGCAACGCCGAGGGAAGGTCATTATGGGTTAAAATTCATGCGTGAGCGAGCTGAACAATTACACGGTTCTTTTTCGATAAAATCTGTTCCAGGAGAGGGGACCACCATCAAAGTAGTCGTTCCGTATGAACCCGAAGCTGTAACCATTCAATCTTGATTAAGGCGTTAAATGAAAATCGTGATTGTTGATGACCATAATCTGTTCCGCGAAGGTCTGGCAGCGATTCTCAGACAAGAGGCGGATATAGAAGTGGTTGGGTTGGTGGGAACCGTTCAAGACGCCGTAGAGTCAGTCCTCAGGTTGAAACCGGATATCGTCCTGATGGATTTCAGCCTGCCGGATGGCACCGGTGTGGAAGCCACCCGCAAGATCATCCAGGCGTATCCCGACTGCAAAGTTGTGTTCATGACCATGTCGGAGCGGGACGAAGACCTGTTGGCGGCAATCCGCAGCGGGGCGGTGGGGTACTTATTGAAGAATATGTCGTTACCCAAGCTGGTTGCTTCCTTAAGGTCCGTCCAACAAGGGGAAAGCGCCCTGTCCAGGTCTATGACTCTGCGCTTGATGGAAGAGTTGTCCAGGACAAAAGAGCCTGAACCAACCGGCGCACCGGCGCTGGGAGGGTTAACCCCGCGTGAACGAGAGGTCCTGGTTGAGCTTGCTGCCGGTAAGAGCAACCAGGAAATAGCACAGCAACTATTTATATCCGAGAACACCGTCAAATATCATGTGCATTCCATCCTGGAAAAGTTAAACCTCCATGATCGCAAGGAAGCCGCCAGGTTTGCCATCCAACACGGCGTCGGGAAATAACCCGGTTTTCCAGGCAATAAGGAATTAAGTCGGGGTTAATCAAGTATTAAATAAGGGTTAAGCGCATTGAATGAAAGACCATCCACCGGATGGTCTTTTTTTAATTCTCTGTGATTGAGGATGGTAGATGGTTTTCTACCACGAATTAAGCTATGCTAACGATGAGAGTTGATTTACTCATAAATGGCGGGATGTAGATTACTGTTGGATTTCTGCACACAAAGCGGAGATTGGAAAACATGGCAAAGTCGAAAACCATCGTGGTCTGGGGCGATCAAGATTTACTCGGCTCATCCATCGAATACTTCTTGTCTGGCAAAGGCTGGCGAGTGTTCTGCATTTCGACGAAGGAAGAGTTGGAGGCTTTAATCCAGGCTGCAGAGACCGAAACGGTGGACATCCTTATCATCCATTCAGGGCGTCATGACGATTTTGCCAACCACCCTTTGCTCTTATTACGGGATCATCCATCTATACGGGTCATTTCCGTCAGTTTAGAGGACAATATGGTGGAGGTGTACAGTAAACAAAAGGTAGTGGTGAAGCAAGCGGCAGACCTCATGACGGTGATTGAAGACGTATCCCCCTCCGCTGATATTGCAACAGACCCGGGGAGTTAAGCTTTTATTCGGAGGACATGGCATCATGGAAAAATATAAAAAGATTGTGCAATGCACAAGGAAGGTGAAAAATCATCCAAATATCAAGGGAATAACCAGCATTTACAGCCAATCAGAGATAAAGTATCAGTATGAGAAAAAAGGAGAGCTCGAATGACTACTCGTAAGTATCTAAACATGATCCTGGCGATGGTAATGCTCACGACCATTTTATTAGGTGGTGTGAGCCCGACCAAACAAGTAGCTGCGATGCCAATGTCGGAGACCGACGAGAGCGTGGTACCGCACTATTTTGGACCCTATCCGAACTGGGCGAACAGCCCGTTCACGTACCAGGATGTCACCGTGGAGATCACAGGTGACGGACAGGGCGCGGCGGCGGTTGCCACGGTGGGAGCGAATGGGGCAATCACCGGTGTCACCATCACCGACCCGGGTCGCGGTTATACATATGCAAACGTGGATTTCTATAGCGATTACGGCTCAGGCGCCAGTGCCACGGCTGAGGTCACCTTGAGTGGTGTGGTCACCAGCATTGTGGTGGGCGATTCCGGCGGTGGCTATGTATCGCCTTACGTGACCATCTCAGGCGGCGGTGGCAACGGGGCTGCAGCCACCGCTTATGGAGGCGTGGATGTGCTCACCCTCACCAATGGGGGAAGCGGATACACTTTCCCAACCGTCGATTTCGATATGCCCGACGGACCGGACGGGGTGCAGGCGAAGGCGCACGCGGTGTGGGACCCGGATACAGGCGAGGTCACCGCGATCGTGCTGGACAACCCTGGCTCTGGCTACTCGAGAGCTCCGAATGTTGTGATTCGGGATGGCACGCTGTATGACCCGATTTTCAACGGTGGAGGGGGCGCTGAAGCTTCTGCCACGCTCTTTATTCAGTCGGTCGGTCTGGACGATTTTGGTGTGGGCTATACCTCGGCTCCTGATGTGGCGATTTTCGACGCCGAAGGAGCTGGTAGCGGGGCGACAGCCACGGCTTTCACCGATGTCGGTGCAGTTACCAACATTGTCCTGACTGCTGGCGGCTCGGGCTATATCACCCCAGGCGGCATTCGCAAGTTCGTCGACACTCTGCCGGGTCTTGGCTCAGGTGGGGCAAACAACCTGGGGCAATACATCCCGGTGGCTGTGCCCGACACGACAACTTTCGAGGATGCTGATTACTACGAAATCGCCATTGTAGAGTATTGGGAGCAGATGCACTCCGACCTGCCGCCCACCCAGTTGCGCGGCTATGTGCAGCTCGAAACAGAGCAGGTCCAGGGCATCCATTACCCATTACCCGGCGGGAAATTGGGCGTTGACCGACCACATTATCTCGGACCGGCGATCGTTGCCCAGAAGGACCGGGCAGTCCGAATCACGTTCTACAACCTCCTGCCAACCGGCATGGGTGGCGACCTGTTCCTCCCGGTCGATTCAACCATCATGGGCTCCGGGATGGGTCCGATGGAAATGATGATGGAGCCGATGGATGAAAGCAGCGTCATGGATGAAGTGCGCAATCCAATGTGCACCGATGACGCCAATATGATGGGGGACATGTGCTTTGCCAAGAACCGCGCCACGCTGCACCTGCATGGTGGCAACGTCCCGTGGATCAGCGATGGCACCCCCCACCAGTGGATCACCCCGGCGGGTGAATCCACGATGTGGCCAGAAGGCGTGAGTGTGGAGAGCGTGCCCGACATGGTTGGAGAAGCTGCCATCGCTGCCGGCATTCCTGATTGCTCAGGACCTGACGACGGATGCATGACGTTCTACTACACCAACCAGCAGAGCGCGCGACTGATGTTCTACCACGATCACTCGTGGGGCATCACGCGGCTGAATGTCTACGCCGGCGAGGCGGCTGCCTACCTGATCACCGATGATACCGAGCAAGCGCTGATCAACAGTGGTACTATTCCTGCAGATCAGATCCCGCTGGTGATCCAGGATAAGACTTTTGTGCCGCGGGCGGATCAGCTTGCCTGGCAAGACCCCACCTGGGATACCGCACGCTGGGGGGGCTTTGGCAACCTGTGGTACCACCATGTCTATATGCCGGCTCAAAACCCCGGTGCCCCGGGTGGCATGAGCTCCTTTGGGCGCTGGATGTATAGCCCCTGGTTCTGGCCGCCACAGAACGCCAAGTACCCGCCTATCCCCAACCCTTACTACAATATGGACCCCAACGCGGATCCACCATTCAGCCAACCGCTAGCCGTTCCTTGCGACCTGGACGACCCAGCCACCTGGCAGTATGACGAGGAGCCATGGTGCGAGCCGCCGCTCATCCCCGGCACACCGCTCATTTCGGCTGGGATGGAGCAGTTCAATGACACACCGGTCGTCAACGGTACTGCCTACCCGACGGTCACCCTGGAACCCAAATCTTACCGTCTGCGCATCCTCAACGCAGCCAACGACCGCTTCTTCAACTTCCAGTGGTACGTTGCCGATGCCACCACCGCCAGCACCGCCTTGAACGCCAACGGCGAGGTCATCGGCGGGACGGAGGTAGCGCTGAACGCCGCCGAAGTGGCTGCCGCGCAAATCGATCCGGTGGTCTTCCCCACACCAGACTTGAGCTTGAGCCCTGCGGGACCAGACTGGATTGTCATCGGCAGCGAGGGCGGCTTCCTGCCGAAGCCGGCGGTTGTGGATGGACAGCAGGTGACCACCTGGATTACCGACCCGACCCGCTTCGACGCCGGGTTGGTGGACCAACACTCCCTGCTTCTTGCCCCGGCTGAGCGCGCCGACGTGGTGGTGGACTTCTCCAAGTTCGCCGGTAAGACCCTGATCCTGTACAACGATGCTCCGGCAGCTTTCCCTGCCCGTATTCCAAGCTACGATTACTACACAGGTGCACCGGATCTGACCCCGGTCGGCGCGCCGCAGATCCTGCCTGGCTACGGACCCAACACCCGCACCATCATGCAAGTCAAGATCGCGGCGAATGCACCTGCCCCCGCCTTCAACCTTTCCAAACTCAACACAGCTTTCTTACATAAAGCCAATGGGACGGGCGTGTTTGAATCCGGTCAGCACCCGATCATCGTCGGGCAGGCGGCATACAACACCGCCTACGGGACCAGCTTTGCGGCGAGTGGCTGGTGCAATTCCCCGATCAATCCGAGCCTCAAGTGCGACGGCTTCGCCCGCATCAACGAGCAGGGCGGCGATCTGTTCAAGTTCGATACCCTGCGCATGATGTCGGATGGATCGTACCCACCCGGATTTGATAAGGTTTCGGTGAAGATCGAGCCGAAAGCCATCCAGGATGAGACCAGCGAGTCGAACTTCGATGAGTTCGGTCGCATGACCGCCGTGCTTGGATTGGAGGTCGTCCCGGCTACTCCCGGAATGGCGAATACGGTCCTGTATGGTTACGCCTTCCCGCTGGTCGACATCTTCGACACCTCAGGTTTGCCCAGGGCGGATGTACAGGTGAGCCCGATCTCCTCAGGAGAGGACGGCACCCAGATCTGGAAGATCACCCACAACGGCGTGGACACGCACCCGATCCACTTCCACGCCACCGACGTGCAGATCCTCAACCGGGTCACCTGGGACAATATCATCAAGCCACCGCACCCGTCTGAACTGGGCTGGAAGGAAACTATCCGGGTCAGCCCGCTGGAGGACACGTATGTAGCCATCCGACCGGTGCCTCCGGTGCTGCCCTTCGACTTTCCCAACAGCATCCGACGGATCAGCGAGATGATGCCGGATGGCGCCTGGATCGCCAACACGACCCTGGCAGAGCTGATCGGCTTGCCGATCATCGGCTTTGCCCCCAACGGCGAACCGATAGACATCGTCAACCACTACATCAACTATGGCGCGGAGTATGTCTACCACTGCCATATCCTCAGCCACGAAGAGATGGACATGATGCATGCGGTCTCGTTCGTCTTCCCACCGGTAGCCCCGTCAGACCTGACGGTCACGGGTCCCTTTGGTAGTGGCGCAGACCGGCATGTGAATCTCGCTTGGATAGACAACTCCCGCAGCGAGACGGGTTGGGAGGTGCAGCGCGCCTCCAGCGCAGAGGGACCTTGGACCACAATCGCCACCCTGCCATCCGATCCGGCAAACCCTGTCTTGCAACCAGGCATGGGCAGCAGCACCGGCAACCTCATCACCTATACGGATTTGATTGCTGGCATCGGTGAGGATTTCCTTTACTACCAGGTCGTGGCGATCAACCAGGTGGGCGATACCTGGGACTACTCGGACCCGAATCTCAACGAGATCGAGCCCGGCACCTTCGCCTTCCCGGTGGTGACTGCTCGCTCCGGTTCATCCAATATCGTCGAGGCGGCTATACCGCCGGAAGATCCAACGGACCTGACGGCGACCTTCCAGCCTGCGACGGGGAGTCCCACCTGGTTGCCACCCAGGGTGCTGCTATCCTGGACGGATAACGCCGATAACGAGACCGGCTTTGTCATCGAGCGCTCAGTGAATGGCGGTGATTTCGCCTTACTCGCAACGATTCCTGCCCTGCCTGGCACAGGTAGTGTCAGCTACACAGATATACCCGTCATTGGAAATACCAACTACGCATACCGTGTATTCGCAACGAATGCTGCTGGAGACTCAGGGTACTCCAATACTGCTTCTCTGACCACACCGAATTACCCTGCAGCGCCTTCACCGGTCAGCGTGACTTGTGTTCGACTGGGTAATAACAATGCCAGATGTACTCTAACCTGGACGGACGTTCCTGATAATACCAGCTACACGGTGCAGTGGGCAACCAACGAGACGTTCACCAGTGGTCTGGTCACTCCGAACCCCAACCAGCAGCCGGGCGCGAACGCCTCATCCTACACGACGCCTAATATCGCCCGCAACACCAACTTCTACTTCCGGATCCGGTCGAATAACGCCAATGGATCCTCTCCATGGACGAATGCTATGCCATTCCCCGTCCTTACCCCTTAATATCCACCCTTGTAATCGGGGGAGGGAGCCATCCCTCCCCCAAACTGGCAATACCATCAAAAGTCTGAATTGGGATTTACCAAAATGGAGGGCTATCAATGAATAAGCGTACCTATATCTCGATCGCGTTAGTGCTAATTATGGGTCTGGTGATATTTTCGTCTGGGTCATCTGCATTAGCCCAGGATCCTCAACCGCTCACCCCACTTGAAACGCTGGGGAAAAACCTCTTTTTCGACACCGACCTGTCGGTGAATAAGACGCAATCTTGCGCCGCCTGCCATGCGCCTGAGGTGGGTTACACCGGTCCGGATACCGTAGTCAACGCGGGTGGGGCGGTCTACCAGGGCGCGCTCCCCAACCACTTTGGCAATCGTAAACCTCCCGCTTCCGCCTATGCGGGCGATAGCCCAGTGCTCCATTTCGACGAGGAAGAAGGCGGTTGGTTCGGTGGTATGTTCTGGGATGGGCGGGCGACGGGCGCTATCCTGGGTGACCCGCTGGCGGAGCAAGCCCAGGGACCGTACCTGAATCCGCTCGAGCAGGCTCTCGCCAACGCCCAGGTCCTGTGCGTCAGAGTCAAGCAATCCACCTATGCCAATCTCTTTAAAGAAGTATGGGGCGACAACTCGCTGGATTGCGCCAAGGATACCGATGGCGTCTACGAGAAAATCGGTCGCTCTGTGGCGGCTTACGAGAGAAGCCAGGAGGTCAACCCCTACAGCTCGAAGTTCGACCTGTTTTGGGATAACGCTGTGGCTGCCGGTAAGAATGTCACCCTGATCCAGTGTGGTACGGGAGGCGGCATGGGCGGCGGTGGCGCGATGGGTTGCCCAGGCGGCGGTTCTAACCCCAACCGCTGGACAGCCTTCCGTGGCTATGGGCTTACCGACGCCGAGCTCCAGGGGCTGGCAGTGTTCAACACCCGGGCGGGTTGCTCCTCCTGCCATACGCTCGAGGCAGGACCTGCAGGTTACCCATTGTTCACCGATTTCGGTTATGACAATATCGGCACGCCGAAGAACCCAGACAACCCGTTCTATGGAATGCCTGCTGCCTGGAATCCGGATGGTGAGAATTGGGTGGACTATGGCTTGGGGGGCTACCTGAAGAGCGCCGGGTATGCGCCGGAAGTCTATCAGCCAGAAATGGGCAAGCACAAAGTGCCTACTCTGCGCAATGTGGACCTGCGACCTTCAGCGGACTTTGTGAAAGCCTACGGGCACAATGGGTATTTCAAGTCCTTGGGGGAGATCGTCACCTTCTATCACTGGCGCGCCATGATGGATAGCGGCATGGGTGGAGGCATGGGCGGTGGTATGGGAGGCGGAATGGCTGATATGTTCCCGCCGCCGGAAGTTGACGAGAACCGCGCCACGCTGAACATGTTCCCTATGATGCAAATAGATAACATTGTCGCTTTCATGAGGACGCTCTCAGACGGTTATACCCCGTAAATCCCTCCTGATTACCCGCGCCGGTAATCGTGCCTGAATACTTACTATCAATCGGTCCCCATCTCTGCCTCAATGGTAGAGATGGGGATCTCCTGTTTTGCCATGATCGCCAAACCTGGGGTTCCGGGGATACATGGTTGCTGGCGTGGAGTTGGGATGACGGGGGGTCAAGACGGACGCTTAAGTTTGCTGTTCTCTGGTTTCTTGATATTGTTTAGAAATCCATGAATGGTTTAAAAATTTAATAAAATAATTTAGATTATGGTCATTGCTCTTTGTTAAATTTCCTTGGCGGGGAGATGATTGGGGGAGAATATGCTCAGAATTATTAATATTTTCCGCGAGTCATCCATTAATAGTTGACTTTTCCCGAAAATATCTCTATAATAAATTCGAGCGATTGGGAGCGCTTCCAGAAAGTTTTTTCTGAACAATATTATTCTCCGCTTTAGCCAGTGGAGCCGCGACTTGTCCGAACTGACGCTCGATGATATTGCCAAACAGTCAGGGGTTTCTCGATCCACCGTCTCCCGCGTGATTAACGGTCAACCTTACGTGCGGCAGGAGGTGCGTGAGCGTGTGTTGAGGGTAATCCAGGAAACCGGTTTTCATCCCAATATCGCCGCGCGCACCCTGGCTTCTCAACGCTCCTGGATGATTGGTCTGGTCCTGCCACGTAGTGTCAGTTCATTTTTCACCGATCCATATTTCCCGCGTCTCACCCAGGGGATTGCACGCGCCTGTAACCAGCACAACTATACTCTGAACCTTTTTCTGATCAGTTCCCCAGACGATGAGGACAAAATATATCCTAGAATTTCCCGAAAAGGCTTCCTGGACGGAATCCTGGTCCAATCGGGTCAGGTAGGCGACCAGCTCATTGAGCGATTAATCAACCTGACCATGCCGGTGGTGGTTGCGGGTCGTCCCTTCCATGCCTCCGATGTGAGCTATCTTGACGTTGATAATGTGAAAGCGGCGTTCGATGCGGTAACTCATTTGATTTGGCTTGGCTATCGAAGGATCGGCACCATTACCGGGGCGCTTAGCAGCACTGCCAGCCTGGATCGAAAAGAAGGTTATCTGAGAGCTTTACTGGATCATGGATTGACGGTTGATAAAAACCTGATTGTTGAAGGCGATTTTACCGAGGCGAGTGGTTACACCGCGATGCAACAATTGATAACCGCTCAACCCGATGCAGTCTTCGCCGCGTCCGACGTGATGGCGTTTGGCGCGATGCGCGCTGTGCACGAGATGGGGTTGCGTATCCCGGAGGACATTGCATTTGTGGGTTTCGATGATCTGCCCCCTGCCACCCTGGCAGACCCGCCCCTGACCACAATCCATCAACCGATCGTTGAGTTTGGTGAAAAGGCGGTCGAGATTTTGATTGATTTGATTGAGAACGGTGTCAAGCCTCCACGGCGCGTGATCATGGATACAGAGCTGGTTGTGCGCGAGAGCTGTGGAGCCAAGCAAAAAGGGCTTGTTGTGTAAGTATCGCAAGCTGAATATTGAACGTATCATTCGATCCAAAGCATCTAATTGCCTGATAACCAGGAGGAGGTGGAAGATTGCACATACAAGAAACTATTTAACCGTCCAATCAGATTGATCAACTATTGAAAATACGAAGGAGATAGAAATGAAACGCTTGAATTTCGTCATCACCATGCTCATGTTGATGGGCTTGATGCTCGGAGCATGCGCAACGCCTACACCTGAGACCATTGTCCAGACCGTTGAGGTGCCTGTGGTAGAAACACAGCAGGTCGTGGTCACTCAGGAGGTGGTGGTAACCAAGGAGGTTGTGGTGGCACCAACACCGGAACCCGGGACGCTGCCTCGAAAGGAAACCCTCTACTTCAATGGGCAGCAATGGGGTCCGGTTGTCTGTTGGAACCCATACTCAACCAACTGCAATAACGCCATGGCGATCGTCGCTCAGGACAGCGCCCGCGTCACCATGTTTGAAACCCCCTACCTGTATAACATGCTGGATGGTCAGGTGTATCCTCTCCTGGCGGATGGTCCCTTCCAGTGGAACGATAGTTTGACTGAGATCACTTTCAAGCTTAAGCCCGCCGCAAAGTGGAGCGATGGCACCCCGGTGACCGCTGAGGACGTCGCCTATACCTGGCTCGCCAGCGTCAAGTACGAGACCAATGCCGCCGCGAACTTCAAGGATTACATCGAGGCGATCGAGGCGGTTGATCCTCAGACGGTGGTGGTGAAGGCTAAGCTGGATGCGAACGGCAAAGCCGTCAATCCGTTGATGGTTGCTGCCTACCTGAGCCGCCAGTATGTCTTGCAGAAAGCCTGGACCCAAAAACTGGAGGAGCGAACCGGCGGCGATCCGACAAAGTTCAAAGAGGATACTGCTGAAGACGTTGTCTATTCCGGTCCATATCATAAATACTTCGCTGACGAGACGAAGGTGATCCTCGTCCGGGATGACAACTACTGGGGGCAGGACCCATCCATGTGGGGTAAACTGCCTGTGCCGAAGTACCTGGCGCACCAGATGTTCAAGGATAACGCGGCAGGGTCTGTGGCTCTGGCGCAGGGCGAGGTGGATGTCAGCCAGCAGTTTAACTCCAATGTGCAGGTCTTGTGGCTCAACTATGGCTTGCCCATCTCCACCTACCTGCCCGATCCGCCGTATCACATTGGCGCCAGCCTGCCCACTGCCTTCTACAACATGAAATCTTACGGTTTGGATCAGCTTGCCATCCGTAAGGCGATTGCCATCGCGGTGGACTATGACACGATCATCGCCAATGCCATGACCAATCAGTCGGCTACCTTCCATCAGGTGCCTCGGTCGCTGATGAACCCAACCCCCGGCGAGCAAGCCTTGTATGACCATGACGCTGTCAAAGACCTGCAGTGGGTTGGCAAGGACATCGAAGGCGCCAAGAAATTACTGGATGAGGCAGGGATCGTGGACACCGACGGCGATGGCTGGCGTGAGTACAATGGCAAGAAACTCTCCTATGTTGCTACCTGCCCGAATGGTTGGTCTGACTGGCAGGCTGCGATCGAGGTGGTCGCCGCTGCCGGCAAGGACATCGGGATCGAGATCACGACCAACTATCCTGAATGGGCTGTCTATCAGACCGTTGTCACCGATTGGCAGGCTCTCCCCGAGTCGGGCTACGACATCTTCATGATGTGGAGCGACGGCGCTGGTCCGACCCAGCCTTGGGGACGCATCCGCCACCTGATCAGCTCTGAGTTTGCCGAGACCCAGAACAACTGGAACGGCAACTGGGGCGGCTACAAGAATCCGGAAGCGGATGCAATCATCCAGGCGATCCCCAGCGAGACCGATCCTGCCAAGCTGAAGGAGATGTACACCGAGTTGGTCAGGATTTATCTGACCGATGTCCCCTCCTTCACGCTCATGTACCGTCCACAGAACTTCCATACCGTGAACGAGACCGTCTGGACGAACTTCCCCCATCAGGGTGATGGCACCAATCCGCCCGTCCCGCCGCTCAACCTGACCGACGGCTGGAGCATCGCAGGCTTGTATAACTTGACGCTCGTCAATCCATAGTCACTCCCGGAACACAACAGCCATGTTCTGCCAACCCCAGAACGTGGCTGTTTGTTATAATTTAATTGTCATGAAGGGGGTGTTTGGGTTCAAACCGACCACCCAAACACCCCTACACCCATCAACTACGTCGTCCGAATAGATTATCAGTATGGGATTTGGAGGAGGTGTTGGGTGAAAGGGTATATCAAGTATTTCGGTAATAAGCTGATCTGGTTCTTCATCACTTTTATCGCTGCCTTCCTGTTAAACTTCATCCTGCCCCGCCTGATGCCCGGCGATCCCGTGGCGGTGATCACCCAAAGGGCTACTCAGGGTATGCAAAGCCAGGCTGGGGTCCAAAGAGTCTACGAGCAATACCAGGAATTGTTCGGCACCAATAAGCCGATGCTCACCCAGTTTGTTTTGTATATGAGAAATCTGGCGCGCGGCGATTTTGGCACCTCCTTCAGCCAATATCCCAGACCGGTGTCCAGTATCCTGAAGGCATCCATTTGGTGGACGGTGATGTTACAGTTCCCGGCGATTGTTATTGGCTGGATCATCGGAAATACGTTGGGCGCGTTAGCCGCTTATCTGAAAGGTTGGTATGACCGCATCCTCATGCCCATCAGTATTTTTGCCAGCAGTTTACCGGCGTTTGGCATGGCGACCATTTTGCTGGTGATCTTCGGTGTCCAATTGAAATGGCTCCCCACCTCGGGAGGATACGAGGTCAGCATGATTCCCAGTTTTAGCTGGGCATTCATCAAGTCGGTGCTCATCCACTACCAGTTACCGTTTTGGTCAATCGTGTTGATTGCCATCGGCGGTCAGGCGATTGGGATGAGATCCATGTCCATTTATGAGTTAAACGCGGATTACGTGAAATATAGCCGCTTTATGGGTATCAAAGACAGCAAGATTATCCGTTATGTGTTTCGAAACGCCATGTTGCCCCAGGTGACCGGTTTGGCATTGGCGATTGGCACCATGGTCAGCGGTGCGCTGGTGGCGGAGATCATCTTCAGCTATCCTGGATTGGGTTACACGCTCTTAAACGGCATCATGGGACAGGATTATCCCCTCATTTCGGCGACGACCTTGATCATCACTGTGATGGTGCTGATCTCCACCTTTGTCATCGAGATTTTATATGGGTTCATAGATCCGCGAATCAAAGCGGCGCAATCGGATTGAAGAGTGAGGCTGCTATGAAACATACCCTCAGGCAGATCTTTCGCTCCCCCAAATTTGTGGTTGGTTTTTCGATTTTCGTATTCATCGTGCTGACGGTGATCATTTATCCGCTATTTGTGAAGGATGACCCTTTAGATATTATCGCTCAGGGCACTTTCTTCCCTCCTGGCATCTATATCAACATTTATGACACGATTAACTCCAGCCCTTATACGCTTGTCCTGGATGACGCTGCCGCCAAGCGAATTGCCAGCAGACTGGGCAATAAGGAACGCCTCGATATGAAAGACTGGCTTTTGGCGGCTGGGATACCCGAAAGCGAAATTGATATCGAGGATACAGAAAAGCTCATGGATCTGTGGACCAAAAATTATGATCCTACGAAGAGATTGCCAGGGATGACTTATGCTAAACATAGCTACTATCAAAGGTTGGATGTCTCCCTGGATGGGATTTTATCCACAGAAGGGGTGATCATTGCGGCTCCCAATCCTGGGACGAATTCATTGGAACAAAAAGGTTCCATCACACAAACGGATTATGTGAATATCCGTGATGTGCCGAATGTGCGCTTGTTGCTCCTGGGGACGGATAACTTCGGCAGGGATGTGCTGACGGAGCTTGTATCTGCAACGGGCACTTCACTTTTGATCGGTTTTGTCGCCGGTTTGATTGCAACCACCATCGGTTTGATTCTGGGGCTGATGTCGGGTTATATCGGAGGGGTGGTGGATGACGTTATCATGTTCGTTACGAATATCTTCATTGTCATCCCCACTTTTGTGTTATTGATCTTGATTTCATATAGTATCGGACAGGAAAAACGAGGCGCGGTGACCATCGCTGTGGTGATCGGACTTACTTCCTGGGTTTGGACTGCCAGAGCGGTGAGGGCGCAGGTGATTTCTTTACGTAACCGCGATCACGTCAGTCTCTCCAAGCTATCCGGACACCCGATTGCGCGCATTATCTTCACCGATATTCTCCCCTATATTGCTTCTTATGTCTTCATGGCGCTGATTTTACAGGTTTCTTCAGCCATCCTGGCAGAAGCGGGGTTGTCTATTTTGGGTTTGGGACCAAAAACTACGGAAGTTCCCACGCTGGGTTTGATGTTGAACTGGGCGTTTATCTACCAGGCGCAAGTCCTCGGCAAATGGTGGGCGTACTTACCCGTAATCATAACCATAGCCCTGATATCTTTCTCGTTGAACTTGATGAACACCGGTCTCGACCAGGTGTACAACCCAGCTTTGAGAGACTAGGCGATGGATAAGTCAAAAAAATTCCCGTTAGACGTCAAAGAAGTCTCGAAAAAAAATGTCATCCTGGAGGTCAGGGAACTGACCACAAAGTATATCACCCGCTACCAGGAAGATGTCTATGCGGTTGACCATGTCTCTCTGAAAGTTGAGGAAGGGAAATCCCTGGGGATTGCAGGCGAATCCGGGTGTGGCAAGTCCACGCTGGCGCTGAGCATGATGGGATATTATTTCCCTCCGTTGCACTATATCAGCGGCGAGATTATTGTTGACGGGCGTAATATTTCGGGGATGGACCCGGATGAGGTGCGGAAATCAATTTTGGGGAAGGAAATCGCCTACATCCCTCAATCGGCGATGAACGCGCTCAACCCCACCCGCAAAATTATCAACTTTGTTGAGGATGTCCTCCAGGCGCATGATTTTTACCTGAATAAGAAAGAGATTTACGAACGCGCCAGTACCTTGTTCCAAACCCTGGGACTGCCGACGAGTGTGCTGCATAAATACCCGGTTGAGCTTTCGGGGGGTATGAAACAGCGCACGGTGATCGCGGTGTCGGTGATTCTTTTACCAAAAGTGCTGATTGCTGATGAGCCTTCTTCTGCGCTGGATGTCACCTCCCAGAAGATGGTGATTAAGATGCTGAAGCACCTCCTGGAATCGGGTTTGATCGGTTCGTTGATCTTTATCACGCATGAACTTCCCCTGCTCTACAACGTGACCGATGACATTATGGTGATGTATGCCGGGCAGATTGTGGAGAAAGCCTCTGCAAAACAAGCCGTCTTTGATCCGCTCCATCCCTACGCCAAAGGTTTGATGGGCTCGATTATCGTACCTGAAAGCGGCTTGCGAAATGTAAAATTGACCGCCATTCCCGGGGTGCCGCCGAATCTCAAAAACCCACCCTCCGGTTGCCGTTTTGCTGAGCGCTGCAAATATGTCCGACCGGAATGCAGGGCGTTTTCTGTAGCTCTGCGTGAAATCGGGGGCGGTCGCGCTTATCGCTGTATTGTGCCGGAAGATGAGCTGAGATATTTATACAAGAAAGAGGCGGAAGAAGATGCCCGATGAGAGAAATCTAATCCTGAGCGCGCGAGGGCTTACCAAAATTTTTGGGTTTGGTCGCAGCAAAACCCTGGCTGTTGACCATGTGGATCTCGATCTCTACGAGGGTGAAGTTGTCTCAATTGTGGGTGAATCGGGCAGTGGAAAAACCACATTGGCGAAGATGTTGTTGGGTTTGATCAGCCTGACAGAAGGGGAAATTTACTTCCAGGGTAAAAAGCGCGACATCAGCACCCATAAGAAAAAACGCGAATATTGGAAAAACATTCAGGCGATTTTTCAGGACCCGTTCTCTTCATACAATATTTTTCATAAGATCGATGCGGTTCTTTTGGACTGCATCCGCATGCGCGGCGGAGGCAATCTGCCACGTGAGCGCAAGATTGAGTTGATGACAGAAGCTTGTAGCTTTGTCAACATGAAATTTGATGAATTGACCAACAAATATCCCTTTGAGCTTTCAGGTGGGCAGATGCAGCGCTTGATGATTGCGCGCATCTTCCTGCTGAAGCCCAAGATATTGCTGGCGGATGAGCCGACCTCGATGATTGACGCCTGTTCGCGCGCCACGATCCTGGACATGTTGATGCAATTGCGGAGCGAGGTCGGGATGACCGTCATTTTCATCACCCATGATATTGGACTGGCATATTATGTTTCTGACAAATGGCATATTATGTTTCTGACAAAGTTTACATTATGGAAAAAGGGAAATTTGTCGAAAGCGGATCCGCCGATGATGTGATCTTGCATCCGAAAGCCGCTTATACACGACGCTTGCTCAGCGATGTTCCCAAAATCTATGAAGAATGGGATCTCTCAACCGTCACGTATCCCGATTGAGTCTTGACTGAAAAGGTTATATGAGAATTCAATATTTGACAGGCGCCTGGCAATTTCGCCGGGTGGGTACAGAAGCATGGTTGCCTGGAAAAGTCCCAGGCGGCGTGCACACCGATTTACTTGCCCTGGGTCACATCCCTGATCCCTTCGTCGCCGATAACGAGCAGCGTGTGCAGTGGGTTGCCGAATCCGATTGGATCTACCGCTACCATTTTCGCTGTGATCCCAAATTGTTTGATGAGGAAAAAATCTATCTGGTTTGTGATGGATTGGATACCCTGGCAACAGTTGTTCTCAATGGCAAGGAGCTTGGGCGCAGCGAGAATATGTTCCGCCGGTATGAATGGGAGGTCAGAGCTTTACTGACTGCTGAAGGAGAGAATGAGCTAACTGTTAGCTTCTTATCACCCGTGAAATATGTAAGGGATAAGCAAACCATCCGTCCACTCCCTGGAGTCCCCCAGGCAATCCCTGGGAGTCCATACCTGCGCAAAGCTCCCTGTCAGTTTGGTTGGGATTGGGGTCCGCAGCTCCCGCCAATCGGCATCTGGAAAGATATTCGCCTGGAGGGCTACAGTGAGGCGCGCTTCGCGGATGTTCATCTGCGACAGCGCCACGGCAACGGGAAAGTCATCATCGAGGCTGGGGTTGCTGTTGAGCGTTGGGGTGAAAACCCATTGTCCTTAGCGATACGTATCACATCCCCCAGAGGCGAGGTCATCGAGCGTGGAGCAGAGGTGACAAAGGGTAATGCAGTTATCGAAGTGCCGATTACCGACCCTGAGCTTTGGTATCCGAATGGCTATGGCGGACAACCGCTATATTCGGTGGAGGTCTCCCTTGTAAACAATCGCTCCTCGGAGGAGGTGTTGGATCGGCGTGTATATCGGATCGGGTTACGCAGTATTGAATTGCGCCAGGAAGAAGACCAATGGGGGCGTTCATTTGTCTTTGTGGTCAATGGCATACCAATTTTATGTAAAGGTTCGAATTGGATACCGGCGGATTCCTTCCCCACCCGTATCAGCGATGAACACCTGGAAGGTCTTATCCGTTCAACCGCTGAGACGCACCAAAATATGTTGCGCGTCTGGGGCGGTGGATTCTATGAAGATGAGCGCTTTTACGATCTTTGTGATCGTTACGGCATTTTGGTCTGGCAGGAATTTATCTTTTCCTGCAGCGTATATCCTTTAGACGATCCCGATTTTCTCGAAAATGTCAGGATGGAGGTGATACAGAACGTTCGCCGCCTGAGACATCGCGCCAGCCTCGCCTTATGGTGTGGAAATAACGAGATGGAATGGGGTTGGGTTGATTGGAATTGGGATCGCCCCGAGCTCCAGGATTTAAAAGCTGCTTACGATCAATTTTTCCACCGAACGTTACCTGCCTGGTGCCGGGCTGAAGACCCCGACCATCCCTATTGGCAAAGCTCGCCATCCTCCGGGACTCCTTTTGTTGATCCGAACGGACAGCGCCAGGGAGACTCGCATTACTGGGATGTGTGGCACGGTAGAAAACCGTTCACTGCGTATCGAGACCAATACCCGCGCTTCATGAGCGAGTTTGGTTTTCAGGCGCTGCCGCCGCTGGCGACCATCAAAACCTTTGCCGATGAGGCGGATTGGAATATGACCTCATACATCATGGAGCAGCACCAGAAGAATGCCAGCGGAAATTCCCTGATGGTCAGTCAAATGTTGGATACATTCCGCTTGCCAAAGGATTTTTCCTCGTTGGTGTATTTGAGCATGGCTCTCCAGGCGGAAGGCATCCGCTATGGGGTGGAGCATTGGCGGCGCCATCCTGATCGCGTGGCGGGAATCCTGTACTGGCAGCTCAACGATTGTTGGCAGGTGGCATCCTGGTCCAGCCTGGATTACTTTGGACGTTGGAAGGCATTGCATTACGCCGCGCGGCGTTTCTATGCGCCCGTCCTGCTCTCGATTGAGGACAATCCACCTGAACAAAAGGTTTATATCTCCAACGACTGGCTCGCACCCTGGGATGGGATTGTGAACTGGTCATTGGAGACGCTTGAGGGTGAAGTATTAACCTCAGGGCATGCCCCGGTCAAGGTCGAGCCGCAGGCGGCGGCGCTGGTGTGCGATTTGGATTTCTCCAGACATATCACCTATGACAACAGGCGCAGGCTGGCATTTGTCGCTGAATTATGGCGAGGAGATGAGTTGATCAGTCGTCAAACTGCGTATTTTGCGCCCATTAAACATTTAGCCTTGAGCGATCCAAAGATCACGCTGGACCTGAACACTCAGGATGGGGATTTAAACATAACACTGACTTCGCGTGCACTGGCGCCGCTTGTGGAATTATCTTTGAATGGCGTCGATGTGGTCTTTAGCGATAATTACTTCAATCTGCCTGCTGGAAGACCCGTCCGGGTTTCTTGTCCGTTGCCCGAGGGTTGGACGTTACAACAGGCGCAGAGAGCTATCCGGGTTCGCTCTATATATGATTCCTATGCCCATCCCAAACCTGCATAAAGGTTGTGGGAGCGCATGCTGTACTTTACATAAACATAAGAAGACCAAGCGCGATTTTCATGAATTGATGGGATCAGTGAAAGGATGAATCTATGACCAATATTGTCGAGTTGATTAAACAGATGACTCTGGAAGAAAAGGCGGCGCTCTGCACCGGAGCGGGTCCGTGGACGACAACCCCCGTCGAAAGGTTGGGCATACCCGAGTTGACCCTCACCGATGGACCTCATGGCGTTCGCCGGGTTGAGGATTTGAGCACCTTTATTTCTAAAAGCGTACCCGCCACCTGTTTCCCGACCGCCAGTTGTATGGCGTCAACCTGGAATGTGGATTTGATTTACCGGGTCGGCGAGGCGATCGCTGAGGAGTGCATCGCCTTGGGGGTTAATGTGATCCTGGGACCAGGGGTGAACATGAAGCGCACCCCTCTATGCGGGCGCAATTTCGAATATTACTCCGAGGACCCCTACCTGGCGGGTGAATTGGCGGTCGCTTTCATCAAAGGCGTGCAAAGCAAGGGGGTGGGCACTTCGCTCAAGCATTTCGCTGCCAATAACCAGGAATACCAGCGCTCCACGATCAGTGCCGAAGTGGATGAACGCACTTTACGAGAGATTTACCTGCCGGCTTTTGAGGCGGCGGTGAAAAAAGCCCAGCCCTGGACGGTGATGTGCTCTTACAACAAGTTGAACGGCACCTATGCTTCTCAAAATCATTTTTTACTGACCGAGATACTCAAGGACGAGTGGGGTTTACAGGGTCTGGTTGTATCCGACTGGGGCGCTGTGCATGACCGCGTGCAGGCTTTGAAAGCCGGTTTAGACCTAGAAATGCCTGGTCCACGTGATCGACGGGTTAAGGCAGTGATAGATGCCGTTCGCTCAGGTGAACTGGATGAAGCGGTCCTGGATGAGGCGGTGCGCAGGATATTGAATATCGTGTTCAAAGCGGCTGAGACAAAAAAGGGTGGCTCATTTGATGTCGCCGGGCATCATGCCCTGGCGCGCCAGGTGGCTGGTGAGGGTATTGTATTGCTGAAAAATAACGGCATTTTGCCATTGCAAGGTCATCAGCGCATTGCCGTCATTGGACGCTCAGCCCAGGAAGCCTATTACCAGGGAGGCGGCAGCTCGCACATCAACCCAACCCGGGTGGACAACCCCTACGAAGAATTGCAAAAAATGGCTGGGGAAGCCGAGCTGAATTATGCTGAAGGTTATCCGGAGACCGACCGTTTTGACCAGGCGCTGATTGATGAGGCATGCAACCTCGCCCATCTTGCAGACGTAGCCTTGCTCTATATTTCCCTGCCTGCAACCAAAGAGTCAGAAGGGTACGATCGACCTGACCTTGACCTGACCGCGCATCAGATTGCGTTGATTAAGGCGGTCAATGCTGTCCAGCCGAATACGGTCGTCATCCTCAATAACGGCGCTCCGGTGGTGATGAGTGATTGGATTGACGATACCGCCGCTGTCCTTGAGGCTTGGATGATGGGACAGGCTGGAGCAGGGGCAATCGCCGACGTGCTCTTTGGCAAGGTCAATCCCTCGGGCAGGCTGGCGGAAACTTTTCCCTTGAAGTTAAAGGATACCCCGGCTTATATCAACTATCCCGGCGAGAATGGCGTGGTGCGTTATGGGGAGGGGTTATTCATTGGCTATCGTTACTATGACGCGAAAGAAGTTCCAACTCTGTTCCCCTTTGGATATGGGCTGAGTTATACCACGTTTGAATACCAGAACCCCAGGGTCTCCGCCCAAACCTTCCGTGATGTGGATGGCGTGACCGTCTCTGTAGATGTAACCAACACCGGCAAGAGGGCAGGCAAAGAAGTAGTGCAGGTGTATGTGCATGATAAAAAGTCAAAATTAACCCGTCCGCCGAAGGAGCTAAAGGGTTTTGCCAAGGTTGAATTACAACCAGGAGAGACTAAAACCGTCTCTATACCGCTTGATTTTCGCTCCTTCGCTTATTACCATCCGGGTTACATAACAAACATGGATCGCCGAGGATGGAGAATTTGACATCCTGATTGGCGCTTCCTCCACCGACATTCGTTGTACCCAGACAGTCACGTTGCAATCCACCGTTGAGCTACCTTGCATCCTCAATCGTGAATCCACCCTGCGTGATTGGGTGGAGGATGCGCGCGGTATGAGCGTTTTGGCAGCGTTCTATCAGCAAATGAATGAGCAGATACAAGCCAGCTTCGGTGGTGAGGAGCGAGCTCGGATTGGGTTGGATGCGACCGGATTTTTGATGGATATGCCATTGGTGGATTTGTTACATTTCATGGGCGGCGCTCTCCAGATTTCGCCCGAGGAAATGGTGGACGAATTACTTGCCAAAGCTCACAGTATTCCATAGTGAGTGGCATTGTCACGAAAGCGGGCTGAAAGCCGGGTCCAGGTGAAGGTTTGAGGACAGGATGCGCTTTGGTTACTTTGATGACGAGCAGCGCGAGTACGTGATCACCCGCCCGGATACGCCTTTGCCCTGGATCAATTACCTGGGATGCGAGGATTATTTTGGGATTATTTCCAATACTGCGGGTGGATATTCCTTTTACAAGGATGCGCGCCTGCAGCGCCTGACCCGTTATCGCTATAATAATGCCCCTCTGGATATGGGAGGGCGCTACATTTACCTTCGGGATGATGGTGTGCCTGCCTCTGCCGCCGATCCCTTGTTCTGGTCGCCGACATGGCAACCAACCCGCCGACCGCTCGATGAGTATGAATGTCGCCATGGGTTGGGGTACACCATCATCCATTCCAAATTGGCAGGCATCGAGTCTCGCATCCAGTATTTTGTCCCTTTGGGTCAGAATCTCGAGCTATGGGAACTTACCCTGCACAACCAACGCTCCCGGGCGGCGAACCTGTCCATCTTCTCGGCAATCGAATTCTGCTTATGGGATGCACTGGACGATGCAGCCAATTATCAGCGCAACTATTCGATTGGCGAAGTCGAAGTTGTGGATGGGGTCATTTATCACAAATCAGAATACCGCGAGCGTCGCAATCACTTCGCTTATTTCGCCTGTTCAGAAAAACTGGCAGGCTTCGACACTCAACGCGAGGCTTTTCTCGGACCATATCGAGGCTGGGATTCTCCCCTGGCAGTTGAGAAAGGCTGTTTGAGCGGTTCCATCGCGCATGGATGGCAACCGATCGGCGCCCAACACATCAAGCTTCACCTGAAGCCGGGTGAAGCGCGGCTTGTGACCTTCATCCTGGGGTATCATGAAAACCCTTCGGAGGCAAAATTCGACCCGCCTGGCTCTCAGACCCTTAATAAGCGCGGGGTTAAACCCCTTATTGACCAATATCTTCAGAGAGAGACGGTTGAAAACGCTTTCCAGGAATTGCGCGCTTACTGGGATGGGCTGCTGAATAAGCTCCAGGTGGCTACCCCAGATATTCACACCAACCGCACGGTGAATATCTGGAATGTCTATCAGGTGATGGCGACTTTTAATATCTCCCGCTCAGCTTCATATTTCGAGTCGGGTATAGGGCGCGGCATGGGCTTCCGCGATTCCAACCAGGATTTACTCGGATTTGTCCACCTGGTGCCCGAGCGAGCCCGCCAGCGCATCCTTGATCTGGCAGCAACCCAGTTGCCCAACGGGGGCGCCTATCACCAGTATCAGCCTCTCACCAGGCGCGGCAATAACGATATTGGCAGCGGCTTCAATGATGATCCGTTGTGGTTGATATTGTCGGTGGCGGCATATCTCAAGGAGACCGGAGACTGGGCGATTCTCGATGCGCCGGTGCCGTTTGACAACCTGCCCGGTACCGAGAAACCACTGTACGAGCACCTGCGCCTCTCAATCCAATATACCCTCGACCGCCTCGGACCGCATGGGCTGCCATTGATCGGGCGTGCGGATTGGAACGATTGCTTGAACCTGAACTGTTTCTCCGATAAACCGGGGCAATCCTTCCAAACCACCACCAACAAAGACGGAAAAGTCGCCGAGAGCGTGTTCATTGCCGGTTTGTTTATCCTGGCAGCGAAAGAGATGTCAAGTATTGCCCGAAAACGTCATCGCGATGATGAAGCTGAGGAGATCAGCAAGTCCGCTTGCGAAATGGAGAAAGCCATCTGGGCAGCGGGTTGGGACGGAGAGTGGTTCCGTCGAGCGTACGACGACTTTGGGAACCCGGTTGGTTCAAGTCAATGTGCAGAGGGACAGATCTTTATCGAGCCTCAGGGTATTTGCGTCATGGCTGGGCTGGGAGGAGAGAACGGACGCGCCCGGAAGGCGCTGGACTCGGTCCACGCGCGCCTGGCGACAAAGCACGGAATAGTTTTACACCAACCCGCCTATAGCCGTTATTATTTGCATCTGGGCGAGATCTCATCCTACCCTCCAGGTTATAAAGAAAACGGAGGTGTATTCTGTCATACCAACCCCTGGATCATGATCGCTGAAGCGATGATTGGGCGCGGCGATCGCGCCCATGATTACTACCAGCGCATCAATCCCTCAGCGCGGGAAGAGATCAGCGATATCCATCGCTGTGAGCCATACGTTTATGCTCAGATGATCGCCGGTGTTGAGGCGCCCACCCATGGGGAAGCCAAAAATTCATGGCTGACCGGTACGGCAGCCTGGAATTATGTCGCCATAACGCAATGGATCCTGGGAATCCATCCCACCTTTGACGGACTTCAAGTTGCGCCGGTGATACCGTCAACCTGGAGCGGTTTCGATGCAGTGCGCTTGTTTCGGGGCGTCAGGTATGCGATTAAGGTGAGACGAAGAGGAGCCGGGAACGAGGTGCAGCTCATCGTGGATGGTAAAGATATCCAGGGGACGATCATCCCGCTGCCCTCAAAAGAGACCCGAGAAGTTCAGGTCACCGCCTATATTGGCTGAGTGCCGGCACGCCCGCTGCAAGGTAGCAGGGGTATGCCCATGATCACATGGAACGGCGAATCCAATGCGCTTCGGTTATTTCGATGATCAAACAAAAGAATATGTGATCACCCGTCCGGATACCCCCATGCCGTGGAGCAATTATCTGGGTACGACCGAGTATGGGGCAATTATCACCAATAACGCTGGCGGTTATGGATTTTATCAATCCGGAGCCAGGGGTCGATTTTTACGTT
>FWPV01003976.1_pt1 | contig 32355 bp, 29 predicted proteins | sample 2228371 | NCBI WGS metagenome assembly FWPV01 (sample SAMEA103939776, study PRJEB20133) | metagenome
CCAGTGTCACTTTAGCAAACTTACGTTTACCCACCTGGAAAATGGTGCTGGAGCCTTTGGCAAATTCCAGTTTGGCATCTTCCACTTTAGTGTCGCCGTTCAGTTTGACTGCCCCTTGTTTAATCATCCGCATCGCTTCTGAGGTGCTCTCGACTAAACCGGCTTCTTTTAATAACTGCGGAATCGCAATCACAGCCGTTTCAAGAGTTAAAGTCAGCTCAGGAATATCATCCGGCAGGGCGTTTTTAGAAAAACGCTGGGTAAAGTCGGCGTGCGCCGCTTCAGCCGCAGCTTCGTCGTGGAAACGGGCGATAATTTCTTTGGCCAGCTCAATTTTTATATCCCGTGGGTTGCGGCCTTCGGCTGCTTGTTGTTTCAGCGCGGCAATATCTTCCAGCGGGCGGAAACTCAGCAGATCGTAATAACGCCACATCAGATCATCGGTGATAGACATCATTTTGCCAAACATTTCAGTTGGGCTGTCGGTAATGCCGATATAGTTGCCCAGTGATTTGGACATCTTCTGCACACCGTCCAGACCTTCCAGCAAAGGCACCATAATGACGGTTTGCGGGCGTTGACCTTCGTCTTTTTGCAGTTCACGACCCATCAGCAGGTTAAAACGCTGATCAGTACCGCCCATTTCAATGTCGGCTTCAAGCGCGACTGAATCCCAGCCCTGCACCAGGGGGTATAAAAATTCGTGAATGGCAATAGACTGGTTATTGGCATAACGTTTTTTAAAGTCGTCACGTTCCAGCATCCGGGCTACCGTCTGGCGGGCTGCCAGTTTGATCATGCCAGCGGCACCCAGTTTTTCCATCCATTCGGAGTTAAAAGCAATGCGGGTTTTTGCCGGATCCAGAATTTTAAATACCTGATCCTGGTACGTCTTGGCGTTGGCCAATACGTCTTCGCGCGTCAGCGGTTTACGGGTGACGTTTTTGCCGGTTGGGTCACCAATCATGCCGGTAAAGTCGCCAATCAGGAAAATAACTTCATGACCCAGCTGCTGGAAAGTGCGTAATTTGTTGATTAAAACTGTGTGCCCAAGGTGTAAATCCGGTGCTGTTGGATCAAAACCAGCCTTTACTTTTAACGGTTTACCTTCCTTTAATTTAGCAATCAGTTCTTCTTCTAATAACACCTCTTCACAACCACGCGTGATCTCGGCGAGGGCTTGTTGCCACTGCGTCATGCGGTACTCCTTCGGATAATTTTTCGCCTGAATTTATAGAACCGCATTCTACTGCAACATTCCCTGCGATTAAACGCACAAAAGTCTTGGATCTTGCAAAAAATCGTTATATGCTCATTTTTTACGTGGTTCTTGTCATAATAATAAGAGATGCGCCTTTCATGTTTTCATCTTTGCCCACAAAACATCGGTTTATTATCGCTGGCTTAGCGACCTTTTTGTCTGTACTGCTGCTGATCCCTTCAGATCCTGCAGAAGCGTCAAAAGACTCAGATAAGAGCAGTCTGGAAATTGGCAAACGCTATAGTTTAGCCGTACCTGTTGTGACTGATTCATTACCTCAGACACAAGCCAACACCCTGCCGCAGGAAGACAACTCGTTAGAGTGGGTTTCTGTTGAAGTAAAAAAGGGTGATGTGTTAGGTGCTGTCTTCCGTAAAGCCAATATTGACGCTGCCACTATGCAGGCCATTCTGGATACCGGTAAAGACGCCAAAACCCTGACCCGTTTATTCCCTGGTGAACAACTGGAATTTGGTCTGGCAAGCGACGGCAGCCTGCAAGAATTGCGTTATACCATCAGCAATTTAAAAACTTTAGTAGTGCAACGCACTGCTGAAGGTGCTTTTACTGCCAAACAACTGCAAAAAGAAATTGAAGTGCGCACCGAAGTGGTGGCTGGTGTGATCAGCGGCAGCTTCTGGGGCTCGGCGATGAAAGCCGGTTTAACCGAAGCGCAAATTCTTGATTTAGCAAACGTTTTTGGTTACGACATCGACTTCGCCTTAGATATTCATTCAGGTGACACTTTCAGCGTGATGTTTGAACGCAACTATGCTGAAGGCCAATATATTGGTAATGGCGCTATTCTGGCGGCTCAATTCACGAACCAGGGCCAGGTGTATCAGGCAGTGCGCCACACCGACGGTAACTACTACAAAGCAGACGGCGGCGGCATGCGACAGGCGTTTTTACGCGCCCCAGTCAACTTCCGTTATGTCAGCTCTAACTTTAATCCCCGCCGTTTACATCCAGTGTTAGGTAAAATCAAAGCGCACAATGGTGTTGATTATGTAGCACCTATGGGCACGCCCATTATGGCGGCCGGTGATGGCAAAGTGATTGAATCCGGTATGAAAGGCGCAAACGGTAACTATGTGGTTATTCAGCACGCCAACAATATTCAGACCAAATACCTGCATTTGTCCAAACGTGATGTTAAACGTGGCGAAAAAGTCAAACAAGGTGACATTATCGGTCGTTTAGGTGCTACTGGCCGTGTGACTGGCGCGCATTTACATTATGAATTTGTAGTCGGTGGTGTACACCGTAACCCGCGCACCGTCAAACTGCCGCAGGCAGAACCGCTGCAAGGTGTGGCTCGCGTGAAGTTTGCCAACAACGCCAAACAATTGATTGCTCAGTTAAAATCGCATGAACGTGTGGTTCTGGCTGCAAATAACTAATTCTTTCCCATCCGAATGAACAGCGACCAGCTTTATATCGGCATCATGTCAGGCACCAGCCTGGATGGTGTTGATGTAGTGCTGGTTGATTTTGCCGGCGACTGTCCCACACTGCTCGCCACTGCATTGCTGCCCTACCCTGCCGCGCTTCGCAGCGAGCTTGCTGCCATTAGCCAGCCTGGTGATAACGAAATAGAACGCCTTGGTTTATTGGAAGCCGATCTTGCTGATGTTTATGCCAGCGCAGTAGAAACTTTATTAAAAAAAAGCGGCCATCAGCCAGAGCAAATTCAGGCCATAGGCTGTCATGGCCAGACCATCAGACACAGACCCAATGGCCGCCAGCCTTTTAGTTATCAGATTGGTGATATGCACCGGCTGGCAATGCTGACCGGCATCCGGGTCGTTGGCGATTTCCGGCGTAAAGATATTGCTTTTGGTGGCCAGGGCGCCCCTTTGGTGCCGGCTTTTCATCAGGCCATTTTTGCCGATAGCACAAAAGGCCGCTGTATTTTAAATATTGGTGGTATTGCCAATATCACGCTGCTGCTGCCACACCAACAGCTGCTGGGTTTTGACACAGGCCCTGGCAATTGTTTGCTGGATAACTGGATTGAACTGCAGCAGGGTAAAACTTATGATGCTGATGGTGCTTATGCTGCCAGCGGTCAGTTACAACCAGAACTGCTGTCGCAGTTGTTTTCCGATCCTTATTTTGCGCAGACCGGCCCTAAAAGCACAGGGCGGGAATATTTTCAGCTGAACTGGCTGCATACACATCTGGCGGGCCGCAACTATCAACCGGCCGATGTGCAGCGCACCCTGTGTCAGTTTAGTGCCGGCACTATGGCCCTTGCCATCAGCAAATACGCAGTTTCGGAAGTGTTTGTGTGTGGTGGGGGCGCCAAAAACCGGCAGTTGCTGGCCGATCTACAGCAGTTGTTACCGCAATGCCGGATCAGTATCACGGATGAGCTCGGTGTTGACGCCGATTATGTCGAAGCTATGGCTTTTGCCTGGCTGGCGCTGGCTTATGATTTACGGATACCAGGCAATGTGCCTGCAGTGACAGGCGCCCGTCAGGCCTTGGTGTTAGGGCAGGAATTTTTACCTTATTAGGTATCGTTGGTGTTTAACGTAAAAAAGCCAGTGTTGTTCACACTGGCTTTGTTGTTTTTATGCCTGGTTTATTTGGCACTCTTTGGCGTTATTTGCATTTATTCAGCCGCTTTAATTTTAGCGGTATCGGCTTTAAGCAGCTGCGCTATATCTTTGCCCTGACGCTGCCATAATTCGCCTAAAGCTGCCACTAACGCCGGGTAACCATCATCGGTTTGTGGCATCTGCAGCTGGAATTGTTGCTGCACAATGCCGCTTTGGCCGCCTGGCAAGGTTTTCCCCTGTGCAGGCATCAGACTAAAACGACCACTAAGCAGCACTGTGCCTTGTTCAGTGCCGTGAAACTGCTCCACCTGCACCAATAACCTTTGCGCGCCGGCCACAGGCCGCTCTGTCACCCGATAAGCCGGCAATTCAGCCGCTAAAGTGCGCTGCAAAATACGACTCAGCTGCTGATCTAAAGCTTCAGCCCATTGTTGCTGCTGTGTTTTCACCAACTGTACTTCTGAGGTTTGTAAAATCAGCGCATTGCTATTGAGGTAACTGGCCACCATTACAGGCTCTACCACCAGCACGGGCGCATCCACAGCAGGGCTGCTGGTGCTGATGGCAGGTTGTGGCAACTGAAAATAGTTAATAGTGACAGCTGAGCTGCACCCTGCTAATAAACCGGGCAGCATCAACAATGCGACCTGTTTAGGCTGAAATTTGATCATGGCTGAACTCCCTGCTCCGGCTCCGGATCCGACGCCGGATCTGCGCTGATCACCAGTGCATTACTTTGTTGATTCATCGTTTGTACCACGGGCTGTAAATCACGCAGCACTTTATCCATGGCCTGTAAATTACTGTTCAGCCGCTCATACACAGGTGAACCTGGGCTTACCCCCTGCAAAGTTTGTTGCAATTGCTCGAGCGTACTTTTTAGCTCAGCCGGCAGTTGTTGTGTGCTGTCTTTGCCAATCAGAGCGTCCAGACTTTGCACCAGCTGTTGACTTTGCTGCATCAGTGCCCGGGTTTCATTGAGGGTGGCGGAACTGTCAGCAAGCACCTGCTCCACAGGTAAGTTGTTGATTTTATCCAGTGCTTGCAACACTTTTTGTTCAATATGGCCAAGACCACTGCGGGCCGTTGGCATTAAACGGTAACCGGCAAATTCATCCAGTACTGGCGCAGGCATGGCTGCTGCCACAACGCCGCTGTGGGTGTTGGCTCCGGCATCGGCATCGGAACCTGCCAGTTCATGTACTTTGCCAGTTGCAGGCTGAGCAGTGTTCTGAATCGCGGCCCTGTTGTCAGCAGCACCTTCAACAATATTTAAATCCACATACAAACCGCCGGTTAACAGATTGCCGGTTTTTAATACGGCTCTCAGGCCCTTTTGCACTGCGTTATCCAGTTCTTGCTGTAATTCCGGCAGGGTTAAATTGTCATACAAACGCCCCGACTCCACCCGGATCAGCACCGGGATACCGCGGTTAAAGGCAATTTGCAGCGGTTTTTTCATATTAAAAAAGTACGGCACTGTCATCACAGTACCAATACGTACACCACGGTATTCCACAGGTGCGCCTGAGGTTAAGCCCCGCACTGATTCGTCAAAAAACAGCAGGTATTCCAGATATTCGTTATATAAACCGTCCTGAATGCTCTTTTTATTCTGAAACAGCTGAAACTCACTGTTATTGGCGGCCTGCTCACCTTTGGGCCAGCCGTCCAGCACATCAAAAGTCACACCACCACTTAGCAACGTAGCGACTGAACCCATTTCTATCCGAACCCCTTCGGCCGACATATCCAGTGCCATACCGCTGGCCTGCCAGAAACGCACGTTTTCAGTGACCAGCGCATCATAAGGGGCGCGGATAAACAGCTGATAGCGCATAGAACGTGCTTTAGCGTCAAATTCACCCAGCTCCACTGTGCCCACGTCGTAACCTCGGTACAACACAGGATCGCCGACCGACAACGAAGTGGCATCACCACTGGTGAGAAACACCCGCACCCCTGGTGCATCAGGCGGCGCTATTGGCGGGCTTTCCAGCAATTCAAAATTAAACTTGTTGCTGGCACCTTTGCCTGGCTGAAGCTCAATATAAGCACCTGATAACAAAGTATTTAAACCGGTAATACCACCGCGGCCGACACTGGGTTTAACCACCCAGAGCTGAGATTCGTCGTTGAGCAGCACATCAGTGCCTGGATTCATCCGCGCTTTAATCACTACTTGTTTTAAATCCTGCGACAGCTCTACCGACACCACCTTGCCGACATCCACACTGCGGCTTTTAATAGCGGTTTTACCCGGCACCAAACCTTCGGCATTGCTGGCAAGTAAAGTTAAAGTGGCCCCCTGATTTTTGTAGGTGTGATACAGCATCCAACCCCCAATCAGCACCGCCACTACCGGTACTATCCAGATCGGCGACCACTGGGTGATTTTACGCACCCTGGCCTGCACTGAAGCATGAGCCGGGCCGCTTTTGCCGGCAGCTTGTGGGTGATCTTTTGCTCCATGGCCTCTGTCTTTCGAAGAATGCCCTTGCTGTTCAGTCACGCTCTGTCTCCATTTGTTCGGACGGACTTGGGTCCCATAATAATCTTGGATCAAAACTCATCGCCGCCAGCATGGTAATGATCACCACACAGGCAAATACAAAGGTGCCCATGCCGGGGTAAACCCCAACCAGGGCATCAAAACGCACCAGCGCCGCCAGAATGGCCACCACCAGCACATCGACCATAGACCAGCGGCCAATCCAGTCGACTACCGGATAAATCCAGGTGCCGTGCTGACTACGTTCACTCAGCGGCAAAGTTGTTAGATAACACAACCAGAACATCACGGCGATTTTTAAAATAGGGATCACCACACTGGCCAATAGCACCACAATAGCCACAGGATAAGCTTCGTCCTGCCACATCAGAATAATGCCGCTGATAATGGTGGAATGAATACTCTCACCAAGCGACACAGTTTCCATCATCGGCAACAAGTTGGCCGGTATATACAAAATACTGGCGGTGATCAAAAGCGCCATAGTACGCTGAATACTATCAGGAATACGCTGACGTACTTTGGTTCCGCAACGCGAGCAGTGTACTTCATCCAGCGGTACTAATGCGGTGCAACAACTGCAGACTTTCAGTTGCTGGCTTAAACCGGTTTGCCCGGCCACTTTGCCGGCCACAGGCTGAGGTGCAGGTGCAATCCGCGACCAGAGCTCATGCCTGTCCACCACCTGAAAAGTGCGTAAATGTAATAAACAAAATAAACAAAAAGCCCAGAAACTCATGCCCAGAGAAATATCGAAGTGACTCAACAACTTCACAAAGCTGACAATAAGCCCCATCAGGAAAATATCCACCATGCTCCAGGGTTTGAGCATGTATAAAAGCCGCGCCATTTGCACCAGTGCCGGCAACCGGATATACATACCCAGTTTCAGGTAGATAATGGCCAGCATACAAAAACAGGGAATAGCCTGAATAAATAACCACACCAGCACCGCCAGCCAGGGATGGTCCTCATCCAGCAACACGGCTGAGGTATCAAAAAAGTTCATATCCCTGTGGCTGCCGGCCGCGTCCATACCGACAAAAGGAAACAGATTGGTCAGCAGCAGCATAAAAAGTGCGCTGAGAGCATACAGAATGGGGCGCAGCGCCGACTCGCGTTGTCTGGCGTCCAGTTCATGGCCACAACGTTGGCAGTTGGCAGCTTCGCCATCCTTTAACGGCGGAAGTTGTTGTAATAAATCACAATAACGACAAAGCACCAGCTCAGAGTCCGGTGCTTTGTGGGGGGCAGGCGCTAAAGCCTGCGCAGCAGAGACTGTCTCTGACACCAGATTAAATCGCTTCTTCGTCTTCTTCGCCGGTGCGGATACGGATGACCCGCTCTACGTCAAATACAAAAATTTTGCCATCGCCAATCCGGCCGGTCTGGGCTGTTTTCATAATGGCTTCCACACAACGGTCAACCTGATCGTCCGCCACCACAATATCCAGCTTCACTTTTGGCAGAAAATCCACCATATATTCAGCGCCACGGTACAGCTCGGTATGGCCTTTCTGGCGGCCAAAACCTTTGACTTCAGTGACTGTCATACCGGTGACATTAATGTCGGCCAGCGCTTCACGTACATCATCGAGCTTAAAAGGTTTGATAATAGCTTCAATCTTTTTCATATACTGATTCTACCGCTGTTTGCGCATGGCCGAAGTGATCGGATAGCGTCTGTCTTTACCAAAGTTCCGGCTGGTGATTTTAGGGCCCACCGCCGACTGACGTCTTTTATATTCATTTAAATCAATCAGGTTCAGCACACGTTTGACTGTTGCTTCAGCATAGCCCATCGCTGTTATCTCCAACAGCGATTTATCCTGCTCCAGATAAGCATCGATAATAGCGTCCAGCTCATCATAAGGTGGCAGATTGTCCTGATCGGTCTGACCCGGTGCCAGCTCAGCTGAAGGGGGTCTGTCGATAACCCGCTGTGGGATCACGGCTGAAATGCTGTTGCGATATGCCGCCAAACGAAACACCAGGGTTTTGGGCACGTCTTTAATGACGGCAAAACCACCACACATATCCCCATACAAGGTACAATATCCCACGGCCACTTCACTTTTATTGCCGGTAGTTAACAGCATTTTGCCGGTTTTATTCGACATGGCCATCAAGAGCACACCGCGCAAACGGGCTTGCAGGTTTTCTTCGGTGGTATCTACCGCTTTGCCGGCAAAAAGCGGCGTCAGCTGCTGCATATAACTGTCGTACATAGGCTCAATCGACACTATGTCAAACTTTACGCCCATGGTGTTGGCCTGGGCAGTTGCATCTTCCACACTCATCGACGAGGTATAACGGAACGGCAACATCAGTGCCTGCACTTTGTCGGCGCCAATGGCATCCACAGCAATAGCCAGGGTTAAGGCAGAATCGATGCCGCCGGACAGGCCAAGTACAGCGCCCGGAAAACCGTTTTGCTGAATATAATCGCGGGTAGCCATCACTAAGGCCTGATACACCTCGGCCTCAAAAGATAAAGGTGCAGGCAGAGCCAACTGATGACTGGCAAAAACATGGGCAGAATTTTTGTGAAGCTCAGCCCGGTAAATATCCCGTGCAAAGGCCGGTGCCTGCAGTGCCAGTTTGCCATCCGGATTGACCAGCATAGAGCTGCCGTCAAACACCAATTCATCCTGGCCCTGCGCCTGATTCACATACACAAAACCCAGATGTAAACGTTCTGCCAGCGTGGTAAGCAGATGCTGGCGCTGGGCGATTTTGCCGGTTTCATAAGGGGATGCATTTAACACCAAAGCCCAGTCCGCGCCTGCAGCTTTGGCTGCAGCTGCCGGATGGCCATGCCAGACGTCTTCGCAAATCAGCACGGCAAATGTTTGATTTTTAAGGGTAAAAGTGCAGAAATCTTCGGCATTGCCAGGTGTAAAATAACGTTTTTCGTCAAACACACCGTAGTTAGGCAGTTCCTGCTTAAAATAACGGCCAATCAGCTTGCCGTTTTGGATGACGGAAGCGGCGTTGTATAACACCCCATCCTGACGCCATGGATGCCCCACCACCAATACACCGGGGTAGGCTGCCGCCTGAATGTCCTGTAAGCCGGTTTCCACCAGAGTTAATAAGTCATCACGGAATAACAAGTCTTCCGGCGGATAACCGGTGAGTGTCAGTTCAGGAAAAATCACCAGATCTGTGCCTGCGATGTTGGCCAGTTCAATCACCTGCAACACGTTTTGCCTTACTGCACCTATGGGAAACTGCTGCTGCACCAGACTGATTGAAAGAGACTGCGACATAAGGCCTGACCTGTTCAGAAAAATTCCGCGCTATGGTAGCGATTTTTCAGGGGATTCTCAAACCCGATATCGCGCCTTCTGCGCCGCAGCTCCTTGTGAAGCAAGGCATCCGGTAAATTTGCCGCCGCAAAAAACTGCGCTATGGTTATCAGAACCCGCTACACAAAAAGGATTTTGTGATGCCCGCCTTCATTACCATAAAAAAGCGCACCTCAGGCCAGTACCAACAACTGACACAACAAGGTTTTAGTCTGCTCGAACTGATGATAGTACTGAATCTGATGCTGCTGTTACTGATGCTGGGTTTACCGTCGCTACAGGAAATGGTAGCCAGGCAACAGGCCGAAAGTTATGTGCGGCAATTAAAACAACAGCTGCAATATGCCAGAGTCGAGGCCATTAGTTCCGGCAGCACCGTCACTTTTTGTCCGCTTAAGGGCAATCAATGTGTGAATCAATGGTGGCAGGTGCCTATTCAGATCCTGCGTCAGACACCTGGTTCAGGCGCACTGGCAATGCTGCAGCAACTGGACAAACCCATCAATTCACATTGGCTGTATTACAACAGGGAGCAACTACAGTTTCGCCGCGACGGCAGTTTAAATGTGCTGCAAAACGGCACCTTTATTTATTGCGCTAAACAATATCACTGGCATTACAAGCTAAGCATCAGCCAGGCTGGTCGCAGCCAGCTGCATTATGTCGATACCCCCTGTCCGCAATAAAATCCGCATTGCTGCTCGTTCAAATAACAAAAATCCTCCGCGCTTAGCCTCAGCGCGGAGGATTTTTTTATTCTGCCCTTTATTCTGCCCTGGCCTACACCAAGGCAGCGGTTGTTATGGCAACCAACAGTCGGCGGCCGGTTGACTGGTTTTCACGCCATATTGATCCAGCTGAAATACCTGGCAATCGCTGTCTTGCTGCTGAGCCCCTGTCGCCATGGCCTTGAGCTGATAACCCTGGCTGGTTAACACCGCAGAGATGCGAAAACGTCCTGATTCGGTCAGATAACTGCTGTGGGCAAAACCAAACTCGGTGAGATCGGCGCTGTACCTGTATTGCTCAGCCAATAATAACTGCTGCATATTGGCCACTTTTAGCAGCTCAGCACAGGCCTCACGCCGGTAACTGCCAAGTACATGCTGCTGATAACCGGGCAAAGCCACTGATAAAATAATGCCAATAAGCGCCACCACCACCATAATTTCGATCAGCACAAAACCAGGGGCTGTGGTTTTCACGGCGGCCATCAGTACACCTCTTCCTGTCGGTAGATGGCCAGCTGCCGCCATTGTGATAACTGCGCCAGATTCAGCTTTTCAGTGCAGCCAGCACAGCTCCCGCTGACGCCGTGCAACCCCTCCAGTACTGCTGCCCCATCCTTACTTTGCTGTAACTGCAGACTGCCATCCGCTGCCACCGCCAGCCGAAGTGGCAACTGCATATTAATATCAAGCTCTGCCTGGCTGTAAACCGCAGTAGCCTGATACAAATGAAGCGCCAGCAGCGAGTTGGCCTGCCTTGCATCAGCACATAACAAGCCATGTTGCGCAGCACTTTGCAGCGGCAGGTACAACACACCGGCTATCAGTTGGGGCTGCCAAACCGGCTGACCAGATAACGGCAACAACCAGCCCGCTCTCCCCTGCTTCAGTTGCATGAATTGATTTGGCGCAGCCGCAGGCGCTGTTTGAGCCGGTATCTGTGTTTGTGCGGCAAAATCTGCTTGCTGTAAATCACTGACTAATAAAGGGGAACTGATGTCATCAGCTAAAAATAACACCAGCAGCTGATATTGACTCTGACTTTTAGCCAGCAGCACCAACACATCAACCGCCGGACGGCTGGCTACTGTGGCCAGGTTACCCGGCAACATAGCTCTTACCACTAACAAAGGACTGACATAAACCGCATGCCGCGCTGACAGGTCAGCGACCAGTGCGCTCTGATAACTCAAATCAGGGCTGACATCAAGCCGCAACAATTGCCCTTGTTCATCAATCTGATAAACACGGTCAAAAGCGCCATCTCCGTCCAAATCCAGCGCTGCCGGTGCTGCTTTTAACGCCCCAAGTGCGGCAGGTGGTTGCTGGCCACTGGCGTAATGCTGCAGGTCAAATTCCGCCAACATTTTGCCGCTGTCAGCCTGCAACAACCAAAGGCGTGGTGTGGCAGCTGTGGCCGAATTGATCAGCAGTACTTCTTGCTGGTTTTGCCACCGCTGCAACACCGGCGTTTGTAACCAGGGGCTTTGCTGCGCCAAAGGCACTGACCAGCGCCATCTTAAGCGCGGCGCATGCAGATTGGCTAAATCTGCCCGCTGATATTGATTGGCAGCCAAATCATGCCAAATAACCTCAGGCGAAGCAGCAACACCTGTGTTGACCCCACCCGGAACAGCTGACGTCAGCAGCAAAGGCGAAGCGACTGCCGTTTCAGTCAAAGCAACCGGGGGCGCGCCGGAGACTAAAGCACCAGTTTCTGTGTCACCAAACCAGCGTAACTGCCCGCTTTCATTGCTTAGCTGCAGCCAAAGCGGTTTACCGCTGCTGTCGTGATAACGCAGTGGCACAGTATCAGGACGCGGCTTGGGACAAAAACTATGGTTGGTTGCTAAGGGGTGGCTCAGCGGCCGGTACGTTAAATCCGGTTGCAACTGATAGTAGCGCTCTGTTGACACAGCAGGCGCTGCCGACCCAGTCGCAGCTTCAGCATTCCCTGTCGCAGTCTTAGCCGCCATTAGCTGCAGTGGAACACCCAGTACCAAAACAGTGAGACTGAACTTTATCAGTAAAAACAGGCCCTTCATGACACACCTCCAGCCACAACAACAGTGAGATCCGTGCGCCATAACAAAGTGCCCCAGGGCTCGGCGTCATCGGGATCACTGGCCACACTTTGTAACTGCAACAGTTGGCACTGCAACTGAGGCTCACTCCATACCGCCAGTTGTGCCGGGCAGCTGATGCTACCAGCGCCGGCTTGAGGTTTGGCTGACAGTTGTTGTAGCTGCTGCAGATGTTTTAACTTCATGCTCAGGTAGCGCTGCGTTTGCAGCTGACCTGCCATACCTATCCGTTGGCTGAGTTGACTGATGGTCAGGGCGCTGAATGCCATGGCACTAACCATCACGATAAAACACAAACAGACAACAAGCACAAATCCTTTGGCCTGCATCTTGATTGCTCCTTCAGTTAATAGTTGTGAAAGGTGACTGCGCTGGACACCAATAAACGGCGGTAATGGTCGCCTGGTGCCTGGAACAGCCGTTGTCCCAAGGTGTACTGCTGCACATTGGTATAGGTGTTGTCTGGCATCACACTGCGTACCAGCACATAAAAACGCAGTTGTAACACCTGACCACTGCGTTGTTGCCAGACATCGGCTGAGACTTGTGCAACATCACTGAGATAATCCACCTGGCCGTCAAAATTACTGTCGATGCCGGCTTCAAAATGCATCATCTCTACGCCATCCAGCACTGAATCTGTGTCCATTGTCAGCTGACCGCTGGCCTGACGCACCAGACGTTTACGCATCAGTACCGGCACCTGCTGCCGGCCCTGGGTTTGCAGTGCCACATAAAAAACCTGATGTAAATAAGGCCAATAAGTAGCTGTTGCAGCGCCTGAAGGTTGACTGACAAAACGATATGAGCGCCCTTGTTGCTGCAGATAAGCTCTGTTGTCTTTGGCGGTGGCGGCAGTCAAGGGTGCCCCTGCCAGACGTTTAAGCTGTAAAAAAGCCGAGCCTTTGTGGGCGAAACTCAGGCAATCCGGGGTATGGGCTGCGCCAACAATCCCCGACAGTATGGGCACAAAGGCCATGCTGTTTTTTGGAAAGCTGCCACTATCGAACAGACTACGGCAATCTCCCTGCACACTAAGACCCGCAACGGGGCGCAATAACGCCGGATCAGCACCGGCCCAAAAATTCTGGTTTAACAGTTCCTGCTGAAAAAAACCAAGCACAAACTGACCCGACTGTTGCATTTCCGCCAGCTGACTGGTTTGTTTAAAGGCTTGCTGATTCACTTGCCAGCTGTTCACCAACAACAAAGTCAGCAGCAAACTCAGCGCCATCGCAATCAGCATTTCAACGAGAGTCCAGCCACGCTCGTGACAGAAATTCATCTCAAAGCCCCCTGCCTGGCACCAGTTCCAGCTGAAAATGACCGGTTTTGAGCGGGCACAGGCTGGACTTGCTTTGAAAGGACGATTTTTGCACCGGTTGCCAGCTCAGGCTGATGGCCGGGCCTGCGGCACTGCTGCGGATACAAAGTTGTGCCTGAGGTAAGATGGCTGAGGGCTGAAACACCCCACTGAGACTGGCGGCCAGTTGCGCCTGCAACAGCAGCTGGCCATTACAAAGGCCTGGCTGATCGCAGCTACCTGTAGCAGGTTTTTGCTGTATATCGGCCTGGAAACCCCGTGCGCTGACCGACACAGATTGCAAAGAGGACATGACATCGGCAGCCACAGCAGCTGCCATTAGCCGCTGCTGTGCCTGTAACACCTGTTGTCTGGCATAAATTTGGCAACTCAGAGCGCCAAGCATGCCAAGGCTGAATAACAGGCAACAGATCAACAACTCAAATAAGGTGAATCCTTTCATAAGCGGTGCATCCTTACACCGATCAGGTTACCTTAAATTTACATCTTAAAAACAAAAAATCAACTTCAGCGTATTATTATCCCCAGCACTTGCGTACGATGGCTGCGGTATTGGCACCGGCAGCAGTACGAATGCCAGCCTGATTTAAAGTTAAAGTGGCACAACTGGTATCTTTGAGCTGCGGCCCCTTTGGCGCTGCGGTCAGCAGAAAAGTCTGGGGGGCAGCATTGAGGCTAAAGGTATAAAAGTCTGCCAAATCAATACGACAACTGGTTTCTGGCAAGATTGTCGCCACCCCATTGGACTGGCTGTAGTTCATTGAGCCGGTATAAACCCGCTCCATAAACTGCGCCAGTTCATTCATGCAGGCCGTTGCGGATGCCCTGCGGGTTTCCAGCACATATTTGCTGTAGGCCGGCATTGCTACAGCGGCAACAATACCAATAATTGCCACCACCACCATCATTTCCATTAAACTGAACCCACGCGGCTTATGCATTATTACTCCTTGATCTAATTACTGATTTCATGCCAGGACAACATCTGTCTTGCCACTGAAGCATTCACAGCTGTACCACACATATTGACGCCGTCACAGTTGGCAAGCGCCAGTACATTGCTGCCATTTTTGGCAAAAGTTACCACGCTGTTCAAGCTACCAACCCGAATCCCACTGACATCGGTGGCGGTGCCGGAAATCTGCACTTTGTCGCTATTGTCGAAGTTTTTGTCGCCTGAACTGTCAAAGAAGATCTTTTTCAGCCGGCTGCCACTGTAAGCCGATACCGCCATAATGTAACCGGAACCACTTGGATTACAGACATTGGTATCCGGAATTGTGGTGTTCAGCACCAGATCGCCACCCAGCATGGAAGGCATATCCACAATACGCTCGTGGGTGTCGACTAAATCCATGTACCAGCCTTTTTTACCTACGCTCAGTTGAGCTGCATAACTGACAACCCGCTTATCACCCACAGTGGTAATAGTGCGCGCATCCAGTTCAGCTCTGGAACTGACGGTTGGGCCATCAATAATGCCGTACATGGTTTGTTGTTCGGCATTGGATGGGTCATCCTGATTTAAATAACGGCCAGTGCCAAAAAACACCCAGGCTTTGCCGGTTTTCGGGTCAATATTCGCCAGTACACCACCGGTCACAGATTGCCTTTTGTTTTGTGCATTCACTGCTGAGAACAACGGCTGTCCATTGTTTGCAATTATCCAACCTGCTTCACTGGCAGATGACAAATCAAACTTCCAGACATGGCCGTGTAAGTCGCCGCCATACACCCAATCGATATTGCCGTCATTATTAATATCCAGGGTACTGATTTCAGACATACCGTTGGAGTCACTGGCACTGCCTTTACCTGTGGGCAATTTTTTAATGATGTTACCGGTCAGCACATCAATCAGCAAAATACCAGACTGTTCACTGCTGTTGTTGTAACCATAACCCGCCACTAAGGCCCAATGCCCACTGTTCAGACGGAACACCTGAGGCTCGCCCAGGTACACCCCAAGTTCGGCAAAACTTTTATCCCACAGCACGTTATTGCCACCAAAACGTGCGGGATCGGTCACATCCAGCGCAAACAAAGCATTACCACCGCGGCCCTGACTGCCAAGCAGCACACTTCTCCAGTTATTGCCGTCAAACACGTCCACCACTGTCGGCGAACCGTCTACTGAAAACATATGTTGATAATTTTGCTCTGAATATTTTTTCAGCACATTGACCGTTTGACCACCGATTGGCGCCATCACAGCGGCCGGAATAAAGGCCAGCAACTCACGGCCAGTGTCGGCATTAAAACCATGTAGCATGCCGTCGTTGCCACCGACGTAAATCACCGAAGGGCGGCTTTTGACATTGCTCTCCAAAAAGCTGCGATAAGAGCTGGCACCAGACCAGCTATATCTGTGATAACTCATATCTACAGGAGCAGAAACCAACTCTGGCGATGAGTTCACCAAATCACCGAGCAGGCTGGTTCTGTCACGATACAGGCCGCCGTTTTTCTTTTCTTTACTGCGATCACCACGGATGTAATCCACCACGGCCGCATCGTTATTAAAAGCTTTTTGCTCGGCAGCGCTCATTTCGCTCCAGACAAAAGCCTTGGCATTACCGGTACTGCCACTGCTGCCAAACCAGATATTCCGTGCAGCAGGTGCCGGTAGTTGTTCACTGGCTTTCCATACCGGGGTACTGACGTCGTCTACCTTGTATGACCATAAATCGCCAGCCCATTCACCGGCAATAAAACGCGCCTGATACACATTGGACTCAGTTTGTAATGAGTTAATAGCGGTAGCGGCAATATTCGACGCTGAACCAGCGCGGGCGGAAATATTGGCTAAGGTATTGGCCAGGCCAGAAGCAAAAGTACTGGGTTTGTTGGCACTGAAAAAGCCACCACGACCGTTTACACTGGCGTGCAATAAATCGTTAATTTTGTTTTGTTTTTCAGAGCCTCCCCACCAATTGACGGCACTTTTGCTGGTTACAGCATCAAAACCCTGCTGTGCTGTGACCGAACCTGTCACCCCTAAGCCAACACCAAAAGTGACCATATGCTGCCAGAATGCCGGGTTTAAATTGGGCAAAGGCACTGGCACTGTATTGGCAAGATCCGGGCGCAAATCGGTTTTCCAGTATTTCATCGCCACGTCGGCCAGGGTGTTGCTCTCACCGTCACGAAACGGATCGCTGGCTTTATAGGTGTAATCCGGATTATTTGGCCCTGTGATAGTGCTGCCGTCGCTACCATCCTGGTTACCGCCGGCGCTGACAGAGCCGTCGTAATAACCGTCAGTCATCAGAATGGTAAAACTCTGCCGGCATTCCAGTTTGGCCGATCTCGGATCCGAAGGCACCGTCAGCCAGGGTTTGTCACTTTGGTAATACTGACCTGCGGCATCCAAAGCGGTCAGCAATGGAGTCCCCCCCGTCGCTTTTTTGTCATGCAACCAGGTGAAAAAACCGGAACGGTTACCACCACCAAAGGGCGCCACGTCTGCGGTGATCACACCACTGTTAATAGCACCATAACCCACCCGCATCGACTGCAGCTGACTCTGAAACGCAGCAGACACGCCGGATTTAGCCAGCATCATTCTGGTGCGGTAAAACGAAAACCAATTGGCAAATTTTTGTTTTTCTGCTGCGCCCAGATTTGCAACATTGACATAGTCATAGCAGCTGTCACTGCGTTCGTTCTGGGTACAACCTGTTCTGTATTTAAAATAAAAAGCCGGGCTTGGATTGCGGTCTGAAGTACTGTCACTAATGGCAAAACCATAAGTACCATTGCGATTCGGATAATAATAATCGGCAATCAGCGCATAGTACTTGCTGCTTAAATCCACTTTGGACGAGCTGGAGTCATAACCATTGTGCGGCGCGCTGGTAAAAGAAGGGGTGGGGTAATAATTTACGCCATCTGGCTTCAGCGGTACCGGATAGTTTTCTGCCGGGTCAAAATACACAGTATTCAAATGGCTGGATGCAAGATATTTGCGACCACTGGCACTACAAGCCAGTGCTTTGGCGCCGGCATAATCCATAGTGCTGCTACTGCAGTCGTTGCCCAGGTTAAAGTCGGTATCCAACTCGTCCGGCATAAAACCCCAGCGCATTGAACCAGAATCATCCAGCACAAATAAAATATTCGGGTCAACGGCCGTACCGGTTTCCAGTGGCGCCTGCGCGATATTAATTGCAGCTTGTACTGTGCTGGCCGCAAACAGAGCACTAACCAGCAGCCAGCTACCGTGAATAGCAAAAGGTTTTGTTGCAAATGACATCATGGTTCTCCCGCCATCATACTGCTTAAATCCGCCAGATAGCCTGAATGGTTACGCTGGCCCGCCCTGCCTGAGGAGCCGTTCTTGCCGTCACTCGGTAGGTTTGTTTTTCACACAGAGGATCTGTCACTTTACAGGTTGGATTTTGTGGATCCGGCCACATGCCGAGGTTCTCCACCATAAATTCGCCGGTATAATTGGTGCCATTCACAGCCACGGCAATTTGACCGCGGTTGGCCCAGGCCACAGGGTCCTGCCATAAATCCGGCGCACCAGCGACTGGTGCTGGTAATGTGGCACGGTACCAGCCTGCGCCGGGTGCCGGTGGCAATAAATTAGTCCCAACCTGCCGCACAGTGGCCTCAGCCACCTGTTTGGCAATTTCCCTGTCGTTAAAATTAGCGGCCATTTTTTCCTGTAAGGTGGTGCTTCGCATAGCACTCACCGCCAATAAAGTCATGGCCACCAGCAATAATAAACTGACCACTAATGCCATACCGCGGCTATTGGATCTTGAGTGTTTCATCTCAAATCTCTCTTATCTGTTGCGTAAATTGACCACCTGACTGATTTCCCTGAGCGCAAGGGCCACAGGAGCGCTTGGGTTATCAGCCAGCGTTAACACAGCACGCACCGACACCACATTTTCCCAGACCACCCCAGCAGATGCATCGACATAGTTGGCAGTGCCTCTTTGCAAATACTGCAACTGCAGATTGGTAACATTGGGTACAATTTCTTCCACCCTGACCTGCCCTGCCACCACCACCACCCGGTATAACGAGTTGAGGTTGTTGCGGGTTCCGACAAACCAGGCCGCTGACTCCATCGGCATCACAAAACCGGCATCACTACTGATATTGCGCTGATAAGCCACCCCATTGGGGGCCACACCAAATTGCAGGGTACGGTTACCAGGCGCACCTGCGCCAACAGCGTGGCTCAGGTCTGTGCCGTTGACCGCCGTCACCTGAAAAATCAGTCCCCATTTCGAATCACAAGACATCACAATATCGTTGGCCACTATGCCGGCCAGATTCTGATTAATGACCATAGCCGGGTTGCCGGCAGCATTGTGGGAAACCACGGAAGCACTGACACCACGACCATACATCACCTGCAGCGCGTCAGTATTAGGCAGCGGCACCACTGCGCCATTACTGAAATCCGGAAAACCACCAGAGTCAAAACCCTGTATGCCGCCGGTCCAGTTATTCCACCAGGCCAGCGGCGGATTCAGTGCATTAAACACATGAGCCGCCATCACATTGCCACAACCGGCGTAACCGGCATGCTGTACATCCTGACTTAGCAGCTGAAAACTCACCTGACTGGCTTGTTGTAACTCACTGATCTGCTGATTCACCCTGTTGGTACTAACATTCGACAGATACACACCAATGACACCAGCCACTAAAAAAGAGCCCAGTAACAAGGCCACCATCAGTTCGGTCAGTGAAAAACCCCGCGCTGCTTTTTTACTGCACAACCTCATCATTAAATCCTTGCCACGTGGGTAATTGTCATAGTGGTACTGCCGCCCAAGGCTCTGGAGTCGTCCCACTGCACAGTCACAATATAAGTTCGGGTGGCGGCGTTATAAGTCACGCCGCCGCAGCTGGTGCCTGAGTTGCCAAATGCGGTCATGATTTCTGTCAGCCAACTGGCTTGCTCCACACTCTGAATCGAAGCACCGGGCGACATAGCGCTGCAACGCAGCGGCAACACAAAACTGCCATTGACTGCAGCTGTGGCGTTTGCGCGGATACGTTCAGCCATACTGCTGGCCAGCAGCACTGCCATAGTGCGCTGATGAGCACTTTGGGTGTTACGGATATTGGCGGTTTGTAGACCTGCAACGCCCAATAAACCAAGCGACAGCACCAGTACCGCAATCAGCACTTCCAGCAGGGACACGCCACGTTGCAGTTTCAGCCCGGGTTGATGGCCCATTTTCGGCCGGCGGGAAGCGAATTTCATCAACTGTTCCTCCATTATTCATGTTGCGCTTAAGCGCATACACCCGAAGCATCGGATGAGCGAAGCACAATGCGACCACCGGAATCGAACTGCAGATCACGGATGTTTGGCTTGGTTTGAGCCTGTGCAATACAAAAACGGATTTGCGCCGATAACGGCGTGTTATTGGCCGGCATTCTGGCCAGACCCTGAGGGGTAAAACGGACAATATGACCGGCCGCTGTCAGGTTGGGATCTGACGTCACTTTCATCGGTGCTGATGGGAAAAAGCCGGCGCGCAAGGCCGGTACAGCCGGAGCAGCCAGCGCAACAGCTGCGGTTTGCACTATCCAACCTTCCCAGCCATTGGTGCCTGGCACTGTGCAGGTCATATTGTTATTGGAATGGCAAAACACGACTGCTTCATTCAGCCGGATAGCTTCACTGCGGGCATATACCAGCGCAGTACGGATTTCGTCAGCATGACCCAGGAGTTTATTGTTCCCGATTAAAGAGCCAAATGATGGCAGCATAATGCTGAGACTGATGGCCAGAATGCTCATTGCCACCAGTAATTCAATCAGGGTGACACCAAACTGAGAATGATATTTTTGTACCGGCATTGTTGCCTCCCACCTACCACAAGATAACGACAGGCAACTAAGTTGTTGCCAAATCGTAATCTAGCGGCAAACATTGGTGAAATAACAGCCTTTTCTGACCAATGGTCAGAACAGCCGATAAACGGTCAATCAGCGCCACTGTGGTGGCGACTGAACCGATGAACACTGAGGTTGTAACAGCTGTGGTAAAACCAGGGGTTAGCCAGCACCGAGCAACTGGCGGATTTTCGGCAGCTCGCGCCGGCTGACTTCAAGGCGCTGAGCGCACTGCCAAAGCTCCAGCAAATGTTTTCCTTCCTGCAGATGCAGTGCCTTGATGCGGCGTTTGAGCACCAGGGTATTGCGGTGAATACGGATTAAATCCTGCGGAAACTGCTCTTCCAGCTGTTTCAGGCTGAGATCGCTCAAGGCCTCACCACCGGCAAACACAAAACGTACATATTTGTCTTCGGCCTGCAGATAAAACATCTGTTGCAGTTCAACCCGCTGCAAGCTGTTGCCACTTTTATAACTCAGCCATTGCTGCGCCTGCTGTTTCTGCAGATGGGCTTTGGTGGTCAGGCCTATCCGTTGCAACGTAGCCGCCAGTTGTTCAGGGCTGACGGGTTTAAGCAAATAACCGGCCGGCGCCACCTGATACGCTTCCAGTGCATGTTGCGGGTGAGCGGTTAAAAATACCACTGCAGGCGGCAGTGGCAGATGTAATAACTCGGCAGCGACACTTAAACCATCACGACCCGGCATTTGAATATCCAGAAACACTAAGTCCGGCTGCAAATTGCCCGCCAGCGCCAATGCAGTATCACCGTCACTGGCCTCGCCCACCACCTGATGTTCAGCAAATGCCTGCAGCAAACGTTTTAATCTGGCGCGGGCCAAAGGTTCATCATCAACCAGCAAAATGTTCATCGCAGGCTCCCGCTACGCCCAGCCTGCGGGATCACCAGCTTGACCCTGAACTCAGCCGGTTCATCGCCACTTTGCGCACGCCTGTGGGTGCTGAGTCTGGCGGCATCACCAAACTGCAGCTCCAGCCGGCGCCTGATATTTTCAAGCGCAATGCCATTGCCGCCCTGCGCAGGAGCATTGGGAATAGGATTGCTGATCATGATAGTGATAGAAGTGGCAGAAAGCTGCAGTTCAACACGGATAAGTCCGCCTTGCGGGCAAGGCTCGACGCCATGATGAACAGCGTTTTCCAGTAAAGGTTGTAATGTCAGACAAGGAAGTTGTGCCTTAGGTAGCTCGTCCGGCACTTGCCATTGCAACCTGAGCCTGCCCCCCAGGCGCCACTGCTCCAGCGCCAGATATCTTTTAGCAAGCGCCAGCTCTTCGGTAAGTTCGGCGACAGCGCCGGCATTCAGGGCTGCCCGGAATAAACTGGCTAAATCCAGCAAAGCAGTTTCAGCCGCAGCTGGATCCTGCTGCGTCAGCTCGGCCACTGTATTTAAGCTATTAAATAAAAAATGCGGTTGAATTCTGGCCTGCAGTGCGTCCAGCTCAGAGCGCGACTGCGCCTGCAACCGCCAGCTGTGTTCAATATAAAGGGCAAATAACTGAATGCCCATGCCACCGACCAACAGCGCAATCAGCATGGTTTGTAATAAAAAGGCAAAATAGTCGGCGCGGCTTTGCCAGCCATGATGGCTCAGCAAAACAAAAGCCGCAGTACTGACCAGCCAGGTGATCAACAGCAGCAGGAGCAGCGCCACGGCACTGAGCTGACGTGGTTTCAGATGCAATAAAGGTTTTTTAAACTGGCATAACAGCGCCACTGTTAACAATGCAACCCAGTGCACAAACAGCGACATCAGGCCCAGCCGGGCCCAGAAGTCCTGATCCAGTGTCGGCGCCAGCGCCAGCAAAATTGCCAATGCCTGGGCCAGCACCAACACCCGGATCACAATACGGCCCTGACAAAAGGCCGGCAATAATTGCTCAAACTGCAAACTGGATGCCGGCTGAGCTGCCATCAGGGTGCCTTAACGCAGTTCTGCCGGTACGGCGAATACCACGTTTTCTTCACGGCCCGGGTGTTCAATCACCTGTTTGCCGCCCCAGGCAGTTAACTGTTGCACAACTTGCTGCACCAGTACCTCAGGTGCTGAAGCCCCTGCAGTTACACCCACTGCGGTCACATCTGCCAACCAGCTTTGCTGAATATCAGCAGCGGTATCAATTAAATAAGCGGTACAGCCCATTTTTTCGGCCAGTTCACGCAAGCGGTTGGAATTACTGCTGTTTTTGGCACCAACGACCAATAACAACTGCACCTTGGCCGCCAGCTCGCGCACCGCATCCTGGCGGTTTTGCGTGGCATAACAAATATCGTCTTTACGCGGGCCTTCAATGTCCGGGAATTTTTTGCGCAGTGCATCTATCACATCAGCGGTATCATCCACCGACAAAGTGGTTTGACTGGAGAAACACAGCTCAGATGGGTTTTTCACCACCAACCGCTCAACATCCTCCACCGATTCCACCAGATAAATACCACCCGCCGGATTGTCGTACTGACCCATGGTGCCTTCCACTTCAGGGTGGCCGGCGTGACCAATCAGAATACACTCCACCCCTTTGCGGCTGGCGCGGGTGACTTCCATATGCACTTTGGTCACCAGCGGGCAGGTGGCGTCAAATACTTTTAACCCCCGTTGTTTAGCATTTTCCCGCACCGCCTGAGAAACACCATGGGCCGAGAAAATCACGATATTGCCATCCGGCACTTCGTCCAGCTCATCTACAAATACAGCACCACTGCGGCGCAGGCCGTCCACCACAAATTTGTTATGCACCACTTCGTGGCGCACATAAATCGGCGGCTCGTACAGTTCTAAAGCACGGGACACAATGCTGATGGCGCGGTCAACACCGGCACAAAAACCACGGGGGTTGGCGAGAAAAATATCCATCTTTAGTTGGTTACCTGCACAATTTCTACATTAAAGGTCAGCGTCTGACCGGCCAGTGGATGATTAAAATCGACAGTCACTGAATCGCCAACCACTTCGCGGATAAGGCCTGGCAATTCAGAACCATCCGGCATGGCAAAACCAACAATCATGCCCACCTGCGCTGGTGCTTCCAGCGAAAACTTACTGCGGTCAACATAATAGATATTGTCGGGGTTTGGCATGCCATAAGCATCTTCAGGTGCCAGCGTAAAAGTTTTTTTATCACCGGCCTGCATGCCGGTTAATTGGGCTTCAAAAGCCGGTGACAAAGAACCATCACCCATTTGCAGCCGCGCCGGTTTGTTATGCACCCTTGTACTTTCTGCGGCACTGCCATCCGCCAGTTTAATATCAAAGTGAAAAATGACAGTACTGCCAGCTCCAATCAACATAACTCAACCACTCTTATTTCGTTTTATCCACCACGTCGGGTGAAAAGCTGTCCCAAATTAACAAGGCTGCACCAATGGTAATGGCACAGTCGGCAATATTAAACACAGGGTAATGCCATTCCTGATAATAAACGTGCAAAAAATCAACAACATAACCGTACAAACTGCGGTCAATCAAATTGCCGATAGCACCTGCAACAATCAGCACCAGCGCCAGCGACAATTTCCATTCGGCGCGTTGTAACCTGGATAACCAGACACTGAGTACGACTGACACCACCACGGCGATCAGCGTAAACAACCAGCGCTGCCAGCCACCGGCATCCCCTAAAAAGGAAAAGGCAGCGCCATAGTTGCGGGCATAGGTAAAGTTAAACACCGGCAACAACTGAATAGATTCACCCAGTTCAAAACGCTGCAACACCCAGATTTTGGTCAGCTGGTCTACCACTAACACTAACAGGGCCAGCCACCAGAAGCGCCAGCCCGACTCTTTAAACAACGTCATTATGCAAAAATCCTTGTTTCACCGGCACCTTCGACGTTGTCAACACAACGCAGACAAATCAGCGGATGGGCCGCATTGGCACCGACATCGTGACGGTGGTGCCAGCAACGATCACATTTTGCTGCTGTTGAGGTGTGCACCTGCACCTGTAAACCGGCAATAGCAGTGGCAATAGCATCCGCAGGTGCTGCACCTTCAGCCACTGTGGCTGTTGAAGTGATCAGCACAAAACGCAACTCATCACCCAGCTGACGTAATGCCTGCGCCAGAGGTGCATCGGCATATAAGGTTACTTCGGCCTGTAATGAAGCGCCGATACGGCCTTCTTTACGCACAGTTTCAATAACGCGGTTCACTTCGTCCCGCACCTCAAGCAACTGCTGCCAGAAGGCATTGTCAACTTTGCCCTCTGGCACCTTGGCAAAACCTGGGTACCAGACACCGGTAAATACAAATGGCTCGCTGCGCTCCGGCAGGCTTTCCCAGATTTCCTGCGCAGTAAAGCTCATCACAGGCGCCATCCAGCGCACCATGGCTTCAATAATATGATAAAGCGCAGTCTGACAAGAACGACGGGCATGCCCATCGGTTTTTGCTGTGTACTGGCGGTCTTTAATCACATCCAGGTAAAAACTACCCAGCTCAACAGTACAGAAATTCATCAGTTTCTGACTAACCTGATGGAACTGGTAATCGTCATAATCGGCAATAATTTCCTGCTGCAATGCAGCTGCACGTTGCACCATCCATAAATCCAGCTCCACCAGTTCGTTCAGCGGCACTAGGTCGGTTGCCGGATTAAAACCGTTGAGGTTAGCCAGAATAAAACGGGCGGTATTGCGGATACGGCGGTATTTATCAGCGGCGCGGTTCAGAATTTCATCCGACACTGTCATTTCCGAGGTGTAGTCTGTGGTGGCCACCCATAACCGCAGAATATCGGCACCCAGTTTGTTCATCACATCCTGCGGCGACACCACGTTGCCCAAAGACTTCGACATCTTGCGGCCTTCACCGTCAACAGTAAAACCGTGGGTTAACACTTGTTTGTACGGTGCGTGGTTTTTAATAGACACGCCGGTCATTAACGATGACATAAACCAGCCACGGTGCTGATCCGAACCTTCTAAATACAAGTCGGCCTGAGTAGCACCGCCAAATTCAGGACGCGGGTCAATGACACAAGCGTGAGTCACACCAGAGTCAAACCACACATCCAGCGTATCTGTGACTTTGACGTACTGCGCAGCTTCGGCGCCTAACAAAGTGGCTGCGTCTAAATCAAACCAGGCCTGAATGCCCTGTTGTTCAACCAGTTTTGCCACCTGCTCCATCAGATCTTTGCTGTTTGGATGCAAAGCTCCCGTGTCTTTATCAACAAAAAGCGCAATAGGCACACCCCAGGTGCGCTGACGGGAAATACACCAGTCCGGACGACCTGCCACCATTTTTTCAATACGTTGTTGACCCCAATCCGGGATCCAGCGGGTATTTTCAATTTCACTCAGGGACTTGGCCCGTAAACCAGCCTGTTCCATGCTGACAAACCACTGAGGGGTGGCACGGAAAATAATCGGCGTTTTATGGCGCCAGCAATGCGGGTAACTGTGGTTATAAGCTTTATGCACCAGCAGCGCACCTGCCGCTTTTAACGCTTCAACCACTGAGTCATTGGCTTTAAATACATGCTGACCGGCAAAAAGCGGCGTGTCCGGCAGATACACACCATTGGCACCCACAGGGTTCGCCACTTCCAGACCATATTGCTGACCCACCACAAAGTCTTCCTGACCATGGCCAGGTGCAGTATGCACAGCACCGGTACCAGAATCTGTAGTGACATGGCTGCCCAGCACCACTGGGACGTTAAAGTCATAGAGCGGGTGTTTTAACTGTGAGAGCTCCAGCGCTGCACCTTTGCAAAAACCCAGCGCATGATATTTTTCAATGCCGGCACGGGCCATCACGTCTTTGACTAAGTCTGTGGCTAGCACCAGACGCTCAGCGCCGTTCGGGCCTTCTTCGACCTGCACCAGGCTGTAATTTAACTCGGCATTCAGTGCAACAGCGCGGTTGGCCGGAATAGTCCAGGGGGTGGTCGTCCAGATCACCACTGACACCGGGCCCTGACCACTATGACCTTGTGGATGATCAAACTTATCAACCACAGCTTCATCCACAAAACGGAAGCGCACATCAATGGCCGGAGAGACTTTGTCCTGATATTCCACTTCAGCTTCAGCTAAAGCAGAACCACAGTCGGTACACCAATGCACCGGCTTAAAGCCTTGTTGTAAATGGCCATTTTCGATAATACGTGACAAAGAGCGGATGATATTGGCTTCAAAAGCAAAATCCATAGTGCGGTATGGATTATTCCAGTCACCCAGTACACCTAAGCGGATAAAATCAGTTTTTTGCGCTTCAATCTGGGTTAACGCGTATTCACGGCATTTTTCACGAAATTCGGCCGCCGATAACTTCACACCGGGCTTGCCGTATTTTTTCTCAACCACCAGTTCAATCGGCAAACCGTGGCAGTCCCAGCCCGGCACATAAGGTGCGTCAAAATCGTCCAGCGTTTTGGCTTTAACAATAATATCTTTCAGAATTTTGTTCACGGCATGGCCAATGTGAATACTGCCGTTTGCATACGGAGGACCATCATGCAGAATAAAGGTTTTTTTGCCTTTTTTAGCAGCACGGATCTGGCCGTATAAGTCAGCCTTGGTCCAGTTTGCCAGCATTTGCGGTTCACGTTGCGCCAGGTTGGCGCGCATGGCAAAAGCCGTATCCGGCAAATTCAGCGTTGCTTTGTAGTCTGTCATCCGATTATTTCCGTGTTAGTTCTGTGTTGACCCGCTTTGGCGTGCCTGCAAATTTTAATTGTTATGGCTGAAAAACTGCCGCGCCGCAGCAGCATCCAGCTGAATTTGTTGTTGTAACTCAGCAAGCGAGGCAAATTTACGCTCGGCTCTGAGCTTGTGGCGCAGCAGCACTTCAATCTGCTGGCCGTATAAATCACCCTGGAAATCAAAAAAATGCGCTTCCAGTTGTTCCTGTTTGCCTTTAAGTGTTGGCCTGGCGCCAATATTGGCCACACCATGAAAGTGGCCATGGGCGGTAAAAGCTTCAATAGCGTACACACCCCGTACCGGCAATTTGTTGCGGTATAACCAGACATTGGCTGTAGGGAACCCCAACTGGCGCCCGACTTTTTCACCATGGCGCACCCGCCCCATCAGCGAAAAGGGCCGGCCTAACATTTGTTCTGCCTGTGTCAGGTCATTCTGCTCCAGCGCTCGCCTGATCAAAGTGCTGGATACCCGCTGGTCATCCTGTTTTAAACTGGCGGTGCTGGTCAGGCCAAAACCATACCTGGCGGCGGCTTGTTGCAACAATGCAAAGTTACCGGCGCGGTTTTTACCAAAACAAAAATCATCACCGACAATCAGGTGACGCACACCGAGTTTGCCAAGCAATAACTGCTCAATAAATGCCTGTGGCTCCTGGCCGGCAAAATCAGCGTTAAAATTCACACAAAGCAGCCGATCTAACCCAAGCCTGGCCAGCCAGTGATACTTTTCCCGAAAACGGGTTAACCGCGCTGGCGCAGCATCGGGTTTAAATAATTCCAGCGGCTGCGGCTCAAACACCATCACCACCGCAGGCAAACCCAACGCAGCTGCAATCTGTTTCACCTGAGCAAGCACTGCCTGATGCCCCAGATGCACACCGTCAAAATTACCTATGGTCAGCACACAATCACGGTGACCAGGTTTGATATTATGCAGGCCGCGAATAAGCTCCATGCCGGATTAACTACTCTGTGTTGCTGTCTAAACGGCCGATTATAACTGCATCAGCTTTTAGTTTCAGCAATTGTCTGTCTTTTCAGCTGACTGATACGCACGCCAAACAGCCAAAGCAGGCTAAAATAGACCGGCACGGCCATAGCTACCAGCCACAACAAGGTCCAGGCTTTAGCGGCAAAAGCCATATTGAGCCAACCTGCAAGGTCGGGCGAACACCAGAACATCAGAGCCGCCATCAAAGCCGCCGCCAGCACGGCTTTGCCAAGCAGCCACAAAGTGCTGCTGTTCAAACGATAAATATCCCGTTTGACCAAGCCATGGTACAACAACCAGGCGTTCAGCGAGCCCGACAAAGCTGTTGCCAGCGCCAGCCCAACATAACTGATAAAAGGCGCCAGCATCAGGTTAAACACCATATTGGCGACCATCGCAATAATACCAATACGCACCGGGGTTTTAATGTCCTGACGGGCATAAAAAGCCGGTGCCAGGACCTTAATCAGCATTAATGGCACCAGGCCTGAGGCATACGCAATCAGGCTTAAACTGGCCTGGCTGGCATCAAAAGCGGAAAATTTACCGTGCGCAAATACCGTCAGCAAAATGGGTTCAGCCAGCACTATTAAACCAGCCATCGAAGGCAATCCAAGCAAACAAATCAGGCTGAAGGACCAGTCCAGCGTGCGCTTAAATTCATGTTGGTCATCAGTGGCAAACTGCCGCGACAAATTCGGCAAAATGACAGTGGCAATAGCAATACCAAAGATACCAAGCGGAAACTCCAGTAAACGGTCAGAGTAATACAACCAGGCAACAGAGCCCGTCATTAAAAAAGACGCGATAACAGCATCCAGCAATAAATTAATCTGACTGACAGACACACCAAACAAAGCCGGGATCATCAGAGTGCGGATCCGGGTGACATGCTCGTCTTTCCAGGCCCAGCGAGGTTTGACTAACAAACCGGCTTTTGCCAGAAACGGCAGCTGAAACACAAACTGCAACAAACCGCCTAAAAAAACGCCCCAGGCCAGTGCAGTGGAAGCATCATCCAGATAAGGCGTTAATAACAAAGCCGCTGCTATCATGGCAATATTCAGAAACACCGGGCTAAAAGCGGCTACAGCAAACTTGTTATAAGTGTTCAGAATGGCACCGGATAAGGCGACAAAAGTAATAAACCACAAATAGGGAAAAGTGATTTTTAATAAAAAACTGGCGTGGCTATATTTTTCGCCGTCGGCATTGCCCTGCAGATAGTCCTGAAACCAGCCCATACCAAACAACGCCATCAGCACAGGCGAACCAATCATGCCGAGTAAAGTCACGACTGTCACAATCAAACCCAGGGTACCGGCGGCCTTGGCCATCAGCTCCCGCACAGCGTCATCACCATGTTTGGCTTTTACTTCGGACAACACTGGCACAAATGCCTGAGAAAACGCACCTTCGGCAAATAAACGCCGTAAAAAGTTAGGAATACGATTGACCATCAGGAACACGTCAGCCATAGCGCCGGCGCCCAATACATTGGCAGTCACCACATCACGCACCAGACCAAGCACCCGCGAAATAAGCGTCATTACACTGACAATCATGCCTGATTTTAATAACTTAGCTGACACAAAACTCTCCTTTTTGCCATTGCGCGCTATTGTCGCCTGAGCCTTGTGTGAATACCAGTACAACAAGGATTTAATTCTGCTTTAGGCTGGTAAAATCATTTGACAAGGGCCTACAAAATAGGCATATTATGCGGCCTTTAAAGAGTCCCGGTTTAGTTTTTAGGAGTGTTACCTTGGCTAACATTAAGTCTGCTAAGAAACGCGCTATTCAATCAGAAAAGCGTCGTCAGCAAAACGCAAGTCAGCGCTCAATGATGCGTACTTTCATCAAGAAAACCTACGCAGCAGTGTTAACTTCTGATGCAGTAGCTGCGCAAGAAGCGTTCAAGAAAATGGTTCCAGTGATTGACCGTATGGCAGACAAAGGTCTGATCCATAAGAACAAAGCTGCACGTCATAAGTCACGTTTAAATGCCCACGTTAAGGCATTGGTAACAGCTGCTTAATTGACACCAACAAAAAAACGCCGAAAGGCGTTTTTTTGTATCTGCAGTTTACAGCAGCTGAATCTGACTGCTGTACCAGACGAGTCATGCGATTTGGGTTAACCCGACAGCGGACAAATCAGAACAAAAAAGCCAGCTGCTGCTGGCTTTTTTCTTGATAGTTTCTGCTTAGTTGTAGTTAGTGCAACAACTACACCGGCATTTTTGCACAATAAAGATGGTGCATCAAACCTATAACAGCTTCTGCTTCTTTGCTGTTCATACTGTAAAACACCGTTTGTGCTTCTTTACGGGTTTTTACCAGCTTATTACGACGTAACAGCGCTAAATGCTGTGATAAAGCCGACTGACTCAGACCGAGCTTATCATTCATCTCCCCAACAGATAACTCACCTGCCAACAAATGACATAGGATCAGCAGTCGACGTTCGTTAGAAACAGCTTTCAGCAGCTTTACTGCTTTAGCTGAATTATTCAACATATCTTGTAAGTTCATTTCAGTTACACCGTGCATGTCTAGACGTCTCATTATCTACTAGCAGCAATTAAAAACACAACACATTAACCCAAATAAAATAATAAATTAACAACAAGTTCCAAGCTACTGATACTTTTATTTAAGTCTGCTTTAAGTGCGTTCTTGCCGGCTTTCCATAGCATTCAGCCAGATGCCGTCTGCTGACAGCCTGAAGATGTCCGTATTATACTCCGCTAATACAGCAAAAACACACCTACGTTTTGTTAACTTTTGTTTCTGTTCTCTTCAAACAGTCCCAACCTCTATTCAGTGCTCTGGCGAAAATGAGTTCAGAACCACAATTACACCGACAGGTTTACTGTCGGCAAATTCGGTCATCGTGATAAAGTCAGTCATCATTGAGCATAAGAACAACAGGTTACTGGAATGAAGCAGCAAACATTATTAATCACCGCAGCCGCACTCTGGCTCACTTCTTTACCCACCATAGCAGCTACAGACAATCAGCTAGCCTATCAACTGGTTGAAGAGCTTACCGTGGAAATTGGGCCCCGGCTGGCTGGCAGCCCGGCAGATGCCAAAGCAGTGGCATGGGCAAGCAATAAGTTTAAATTATTAGGTTACGACAAAGTATGGACAGAGGAGTTCAAAACCCCGTTCTGGCAACGAGGCATAGCCCGGCTGGAAGTGACCTCACCTTTTCCGCAGTCGCTGGTGTTAACGGCACTTGGCGGCTCAGTCGGCACTGATGCCAATGGTATTGATGCCAGTGTTGTGATGTTTAACAGCCTTGATGATCTGATGCTGGCCAAACCTGAGCAGGTGCGCGGAAAAATTGTTTTTATTAACAAAGCGATGCAAAAAGACAAACTGGGTTCACAGTATGGCACTGTGGTCGGCGCCCGTTCTAAAGGTGCCGTTGAAGCGGCGCGGCTTGGCGCCAAAGCATTGCTGATCCGCTCTATCGGCACCAGCAGCAACAGATTTGCCCACACCGGCAAGATGAGTTACGAGGAAGGTGTTGCTAAAATCCCTGCGGCGGCCATTTCAGTGCCGGATGCGATTCAGCTCAGCAAAATTTTAAGTCGTGCTCCTGAAGCCAGACTCAGACTAACCATGCAAACAGAAAGTCAGGATGCTATCAGTCATAACGTGATTGCAGAGATTACCGGTTCAGAGCGGCCTGAAGAAATTGTACTGATAAGCGCCCACTTAGATTCCTGGGATCAGGGCACAGGCGCTCTGGATGACGGTGCTGGTGTAGGAGTCGTTATGGCAACCGGTGCTTTGCTGAAGCAACAAGGCCGACCAAAACGTACGGTTCGGGTTGTACTTTTTGGCAATGAAGAAGGTGGTTTGGTAGGGGCACGGGCTTATGCAGCAAAACATGCGGCAGAGCTGAAAAACCATGTGCTGGCGAGCGAATCTGATTTTGGCGCCGGCAAAATCTGGCAGTTTGAGACTAAGTTTGGCCCGGAGTCTCTGGCGACAGCGGCACAAATCCAGCAGCAAC
>FWPV01003977.1_pt1 | contig 32350 bp, 31 predicted proteins | sample 2228371 | NCBI WGS metagenome assembly FWPV01 (sample SAMEA103939776, study PRJEB20133) | metagenome
GTTTATTGAAAATAATTTAAAAAAGAGTCGATTTGGTTTCATTGTTTCTCAAAAGATTTCAAAAAAAGCAACTTTTCGTAATAAAATTAGAAGATGGATGAGTGAAGTAGTAAGGGTAAAGATTAGAGAATTAAAAAAAGAAATAGACGGGATTTTCATTGCTCTTCCTGGAATTGAAAAAGAAAATTTCTGGGAGATTAAAAAAAAGATTGAAAATCTTTTTAGAAAAATAAATCTATGATTGGAGAAATTTTCAATAAAATATTTTATCAACCCCTCTTTAATATCTTAATTTTGTTTGTCCGGTTTTTACCGGGGCATGATTTGGGAGTGGCCATTATTCTTTTAACCCTTCTCATTAGAATAATTTTACATCCTTTAGTGACTCGTTCTTTGAAAAATCAAAGAGAGCTGGCTAAGATTCAGCCAAAAATCCAGGAAATTAAAAAAAAATATGACGGAGATAAAGAAAGACAGGCCAAAGAGACGCTCAAACTTTGGCAAGAGGCAAAAATCAATCCTTTTGGTGGGATTTTATTTACCATAATTCAATTGCCAATTTTAATTGCTCTTTTTTTAGTTTTGAGAACTTTTGGCAGTGGTTTAGAAGAGTCAGAGTTGGCCATCCTTTATCCCTTTGTTTCCCCGCCAACTAACATTTCCCCCTTCTTTTTAGGGGTTCTCGATCTTTCCAAATCCTTCCAAACCACCATTGGTAATCAGAAATTTTATTACTGGCCCGCCTTTCCCCTCATCCTTTTGGCTCTTATTTTATCTTTTTTTCAGATGAAAACAGCTCAACCAAAAATAAAAAAGGGAGTTGAAGATCCTTCCCAGAAATTTCAAAAACCAATGTTTTATTTTTTTCTTCTTTTCACCTTTTTCATTTTGATCCAATTTCCTTTAGCCATCGCCCTTTATTGGTCAGTCACCTCTCTTTATTCTTTAATCCAACAAAAACTTATTTTTAGAACATGATTAGACAAAAATTAGAAGAAATAAAAAATATTGTTAATGAATTTTTTTTAAAAATAGGCTTTGAAGCAAAGATTGAATTTCGTCCCTGGCAGGATTTGACTTTACCGGTTGATCTAAAAACTGACGAGCCCCAGATTCTCATTGGTGAAGGAGGCCAGACTCTTTTGGAGATTCAACATCTTTTGAAAGCAATTTTAAAAAAGAAACTTAAAGAGAATTTTTATATTGATTTAGACATCAATGATTACAAAAAGAAAAAAAACAAATATCTAAAAGATTTAGCCAAAAAAATTGCTGATGAGGTGGCTTTAACCAAAAAAGAAAGGATTCTTCCGCCAATGCCAGCCCATGAAAGAAGAATTATCCATTTGGAATTGGCTCAAAGAGGGGATGTTACCACCGAAAGCACTGGCCAGGAACCAGAAAGAAGAATTATCATCCGACCCTACCCTTAAATTACCTTTCTACCTCTTTAATTATTTTTCCAGGCAAAACAACGGCCGTTCCAACGCAGGGATATCTCTTTTGCCTGGCTTTATCTTCGCAAAAATAGGAAACGTAATTATCCTCAAAATTTCTATCGTTTTTATCAAAAGCCTCGCCCCACAAATGAGGTTGGCCCATTGCCCACATCCAATAAGGGAGATTAGGGGGAGGGGGGGTAGAAGTTCGAGGATACCCTCTGACTATTACTATCCACCAGGATTGACCTTGGTATTGGGGTAACTGTGGCGGTTCAATTCTTAAGGAATAACAACTATCTAACTCAACACCATCGCTAATTTGCCCATTAGTAATAGTGCCAATATAACGGAGGAAAAGGTTTCCCACCCAAAAATTAACAGTGATTGGATTATTTTCTTCGTCTCTAACATTAAAAGATTGTCTATCTAAAGTGGCAAAATCTTCAATTCGAAAGTCGTAACTCTTAAAACATTCCTGAGTGCCAGGGTCTCTTAAAGAAGGACAGGTGCTACCTGGCCTTTGAAATTGGGTGGCTAAATCCTCATGAAAATTGCGAAAAGTATAAAAGGTAATGGTTCCCCCTGGTGCATACTCATCCATATGTGGTTGATGGGGATATAGACCGCCAACCCTTTCCCAAACCAAGTGATTCAGATAGTTTAGTCTAAAATCTCTAAATAAAGTAACTGAAAAATTAGGGATTTGATTTGAATCTAAGCTAAAATGCGAAAATTCCCCTAGTTGACTTTGGGCGTAAGGAGAAAAGGTGTCAAAGTTAAACAATCTCCGATTGACTGTGATTAAGGTATAAGGACCCTTAAAGTTGGGAAAACGATGGAAAATCGCTCCGTAGTTTCCGATAATATAAATATGTTGAGCCCTTCTAAAATTTTCTGGGATTTCTTGGCTGACTAAAACTAAATGACAATTGCTGTGAACCCTATAATAAAGATTATGAATAGCTCTTTGTTCTTCTAATGAAAGATATTTCCAATTATGTTTTATCACCTCTCTTGATTGGATATAAACCTCAAAAGTTAAGACATAATTTCTGTTTCCCAGTCGGTAAGTTTCTTCAATTTCTTCTGGACAAAGCCAGACCCCTTCTTCAATTTCAACAAAAGGGAATTTGGGTCTTTGAAGCTGAATTCTGGTAAATTCTGGTCGAATTGTTCTTAAAATTAAAAAAGAGGCCAGCAAAAGCAAAAGCCCGGTCAGGGCGCCAAAAATTCTCTCTCTGGCCTCCATCTGCCGACTAATATTTCCGGCTGAGAAAAGAAAGAGAAGTCCACCGAAAACAAGAGAAAAAAAAGCCAGAACAACCCCGGCAATTAGCCCAACCTGGTAAAGATAGTGGATATAAAAACCAGGGTCTTCAACCACAGTCGGAAGAGGGGGCAAACTAAACGGACCGAGCCTTGGATAAGAAACTTCAAAAGGAAAGGTTTGGGCAAAAACCGCTAAGGGTAAAATCAAAACTAAAAATAAAATGACTTTTCTCATTTTACCTTTCTCTAACTATTTTTCCGGGATAGGCAAAAAAATGGGTAATACAGGGATATTCAATTCCCAATCTTTGACAAAAACTTCTGACATAGGTAGAACCAAAATCTCTCTCGCTTTTATTAAGGACATAGAGCCTCGGAAAGTCTCTGGCTGGCAATCTACCTTCATTTGGTCGGTTGAGGTGTACCCCAACCACCACCACCCATTTTTCTTCGGCTGGCAATTTAAGAGAATAAATTGGATTTTGGAGCAGGTGATACAAATCAATGTTTCCTTGATAGGCACCTTCGGCTAAGGTGCGGAGATTTCCCCTTCCAAAAGGGGTAATGTTTAGTTCACTCCAATCAATTACTACCAAACCGAGCTCTTCTACCCTTTCTTCAAGGGTTCCAAAATCAGGAGTATTATAGAAAACAAAGGTAATATCATCAAGATTTCTTATTTCAACGCAGTCTGTGATATTAACAAAATAACCGTCTGGCCTGGTTTTTAAAACGCAATCTGCTACCTTATCTTCAAAAAAGGTTACGGAACGAAACTCGTTTAGGATCTCATGACGGTAATGGTAATAATGACCAAAGTCTAGATTATGGACTACTCCCACGCTATAAGTTATAAATTCATCGGGTGGAGGGCCAAACATCAACCCTCCACTGAAGTTATGTTTCATAATGATCTCCCCTCTTCCTTTAAAATCCCTTTCTTCATGTAAAATTAAACCATAGGGTCCATTAATATAGAGGGTCCGAAAAGAAGCTTGTGGAATTTGGGCATTGTATTCTTCCCATTCTTGAACAATCTCATTGTATTCATCATCGGTAATTAAGCCCTCTGAGCGTAACTCCTCTAATTTTTCTTCTACTTTTTCTATATCAACCGGCTCTCCAATTAACCAAGGAGGTAAGGTTTCTGAATTTTGGATTAAAAAACACTGGGTGGAAACAAAAGCATAAATTTCTTTTTTCATTCTTTTGGGGAAGCGGCATTCATTATTATACCGATTTCTAAAATCAGGCAAGATATCTCCATAGGTTTGAGCCAGGGCTTTAAAATCCCGACAACGGCAAACTCTTACCAAAAGGTCTTGATTCTCATTTTGATTCATTGCTGTAGAACAAAGATAAACCCCTGGTTCTAATTCGATTTCAATTTCTTCTAATTCCGCTGGATTAATAAGGGCAAACTCTGGTCGGAGACGAATTAAAATGAGATAAGAGGCTAAAAGTAAAATCAAACCCAAAAGAGAGGCAAAAATTTGGTCCCGGGCATCAGACGCCTGAGCAATGTTTCCGGCTGAGGTTAAATATCTCACTCCACCAATGATTAAAAAGAGGAGAGCCAATATTATCCCGATCATAAAACTGAAATCATAAAGGTATTTTCCATAGCGAGCGACTAATTTTTCCAAAGAATAAAGATGGGGAGCAATCGGGGTGACAAAAGGAATAAATTCTGGTCTAAATCCGCCGGCAGTCGGATAGGTTAATTCCAGGGGAACTGCTGTCGGTTCAAGTCGGGTAACTATTTCTTGCCAAGACATGGTAATTCTAATTCTTCTTAAAGCATTGACCACCAATGTGCCCATAGGCATTTGAACCGGGAGTAGTTCAGCAAATTCTGGTCGAATAGAATTTAAAAGAGTGAGAGAGACCAAGAGTAAAATGAGGCCAACAAAGGCATTGATGATTTGACTTTTGGCCTCGGCTTGGATTTTGGGATTGCCAGTTGAATAAAGATAACGAAATCCGGCCAGGACTAAAATCGCTAAAGCCAAAATAATTCCAGTTAAAATGGCAAAATAAAAAAGATATTGAATATAATTTGCCACATCTTGAGCAGAAATTGTTGGACCCAAAGCGAAACCCGGAATTCCAGGTACTGTTGGATAAGTAATTTCTAGTCCTCTTTGGGCCAAACCTAAAACTGGAAGAGATAGTAAAAAAAGAAAAAGAATTGTTTTGGCTAACTTTGCCATTTTTTAAAGGGAAAGAGTAAAAGATTCAATTATTCGAAGGATGTCTATAATTTCTCCAATTGAATCCATAATGTTGGGACTTCCGTTTTCAAGAAGTTCGTTTATTTCGTCTCTTGGGAACAAGGGCAAACTCCCGTCTCTTGCTCGACAGCCAGCTGAGACCGGAATACACTTTTGGATACCATTATCTGTTGGCTCAACTCGGCATTCAGCTTGACAGCGACCATCAATTTCTACTCTATTGGTCAAATTTGTATATTCAGGAATTAAAGCTCGAATTTCGTTTGTTGGTTCTTCTAATTCTTCTACTAAGTCTCTAAGGCTTTGAAGCTGAGCTTGGAGTTCTGGAGTCGATTGGCGTCCCCAAAGAAAAGCGTTAAAGTGTTCTTCAGTAGTAGCGTCGACTAAAAGACGATGATAAAAAAGAAGTTCCTCTAATTTTATTCTCAGTTTTATTTGTTCTTCTTCAATTTCTTGGCGATTTTCACAGGGATCACCAGCGCAACCTACGTGTTGGCAATTGGGAGCAAAAACACAAATAGGGGTAAGATTTCCACATGTACAATTGGAAAGCAAATCTCTTAAATCGCCGCCTTCTCGCCTAATACTCTCGGCTACTCCTCTCATTGTTTTGGCTGTATCGTGAATATGAAGCAAGGGATCAAAGTTATAACCAGGAGGGCTGGGATAAATAGCGGTTGTGCCTACAAGGGGAGGAGTAATTAGGGCTAATCTTCCCCATTCTCTTCTGAAGGCGGTTAAAATCAGATAAGAAAAAAGGAGAATGAGCAAAGCCAAAAAAGTGGCTTTCATTCTTTCTTTTGCTGCTCTTTGAACTTCTACATTCCCAGCTGAGGTGAGATATTGAAAACCGGACCAAACCAAAGAGAAAAAAGCTAAAATGCCAATCGTCGTTAAGACAAAATTAAAAACATATTGCCCATAAAGAATTGGATGAGAGGTGGGGCTTAGGGTTAAAGTGCCAATTCTTGGGTATTCCAATTCTAACCCCCGGGAAAAGACAAAAAGAGGAAAAGAAAGAAGGAATATTGTTGTTAAGAGATATTTTCTCATTTTTTTTCCAATGGTCGACAACAAAAATAATTATAAAAATGGCATTTTGGAGTATCAAAACCAAAAAATTCAGCCAACCAAAAAGCCGGCGCTAAATAGCGACATTGATAAGAAGCGAGAACAGGATAAGAACTCCTACATTCTTCTGAGTTTTCACATTTACAATCTTCTACTCCCTCGACCCTTTTTCCTTCCGGGGTGAGGCAGCCTTCTTTATATTCATCACACGGAGACAACATCCAGCCAGCCTCTACCTCCATAGCATGAGCCAAACAATAATGCATTCTTGAGGCCATAATTTCAAAGGCAACTATTTCTTTTGAATCGGGAAATTCCGAATAAAGCTCTTGAATTTCTGTTTGGGTTAAAGGTCTTTCTCTTTTTCGCACCTCTTTTTCTATTTCTTCCCAATCATTTATCCATTGCTCTATTTTTGAGATTAAAGAATTGATTTGGTTATTGTTATCTTTTATTCCCCCAAATTTAGAACCCACTAGACCAGCCTGGGCATCAAGAGCAGGGGAACAGGCCAGGCCGGTACAGAAACACTGACAGAGACAACCAATAGGATTACAGTCACAAAGAGGTGAACAATTTTTAGGGCTACATTCAGTAAAAGTTAATTGATAATAGTCATTAATATCAGTAGGAAGACTGGATGCAGAATTGATTGTATTTTCTAAGGAATTTATCAAATCTCCCAAGGCGGCCAGGAATTCTTCCATCATTTCTCCAAAAGGAATAGAAAAAGGGCAACTAATATCTAACTGATATTCTGGGGAAAGTTCTAATTGAGGAAGAGCAGGGACGGTGGTTGCCTCTTCTGCCTCTCTTAATACTTCTTCCCAGTGGGGCAAATTTGTAAAAAAGTCTATCCAACTTTGGATGTCCCAGGCTACTGTTGGTATTCCCCAAAACTCAGCACCCGCTTTAGTAACTGCTCCCGGAGAAAGAGAAAGGTAATGAAAACCAGTTTTTGGACAATAGAAATCAGCAATACTATTACTCCGCGGATTTTCAATATTTTCAAAGAGAGGAATTCGAGAGATCTGCCAATCTACATCAGGAGCTGTTTTCCGAAGATAATCAGCGGCAAAAGCGAAGACGTCGCGGCTAAAAATAGAATCAAAAGGGCAATCTTTCATCGTTTTCAGCGCAAAAGACAATCTAGCCATTCTTTCTTTAATTGGCAATGTTCTTTCTCTTAACTCATCGGTCCTTTCATATAATTCCGGCAGCAAGGCTGCGATTTCAGCCATTTTTTCTCCCATAGCTTCTCTTGCCCCTTCACAAGGATCTCCCGTACATTTTTCTGCCCAGCAGGTGTCCTGAAATACAGGGCAGCTCGGAGGATCTCCGCTTTTTTCACATAGATGCTCTCCTCCGGATGAGGAAGTCTTCCCGCAACTGCATTGGGTATTAACTATTTCCTCCAGTTCTTCAAACTTATTTTCTATCTCATCAGTTAAAGGCAAAAATTCGTTTGCCAAAAAATCCCTTACTTCTCTTAGTTCATCTAAATTAAAATAATTAGAGTTTTCACCCACCCTCCCATTTTCTTCACCCTTGAGAAAAGTTTCGATTGGTATTTCAGCAAAAGCCATATAAGCTCCTTCTGGTTTTTCAAGAGAGGGTAAGGGAGTAGGAATAATTTGAGTAATTTCAGCTGGAGAGAGGCCTCCAAATTCTGGCCTAAATACACCTAAAAATAGCCAACCCCCTAAAAGCAAAATTAAACCAATAAAGACCCCAAAAATCTGTTTCTTTGCTTTGGCTATTTGTTCTACCTTCCCGGCTGAAGAAAGATACAAAAAGCCACCATAAACTAAAGAAAAAAAAGCCAACACCACCCCAACCCTAATGGCGTTTTCTAGAAAATTTCGGACACTATTGGCTAATCTTGCCGGGGTGATAGGATGTTGGGCAGAAGCTGCTTGAAAGAGAAAAAAGCTGATTAAACAAAGAGAAATTATTTTAATTTTTCTTTTCATAGAAAAAGACGTAGAATCCAGCTTGGTAAAAATGTTCCCAATACTGGAATCCTTTCGATTAAGAAAGGCACAAGATTGCTCCAAGCAGGTATCCCTAAAAGAAAAGCACTAAAAACAGCGTAAAGAAAATCAATAAAAGTTTTAATAGGGCCGGTAAATACTTCATAACTCATCCCATGAAAAAGAAGAAAGCAGAAGCCGTCGAGAAGATAATCAAAAAGCTCGATGGTTATAGCCAAGACAAGACAAATCATTCCACCCGGAGTCAATAAAGCAGTTTTAGGAATTTTTCTAAAGAAAAGGCTGGGCTTTTTTTGCTCAGACATAAATTATATTCCGAGTTGTTTCATTTTTTTAATTTTAATTACTTCCTCTGGCCTGGTGGTGATGAGCTGATCCTCAATATAAGAAGCAACAGACCTGAAAAAGACATGCTTTTTTCCGGCAAAAAAAATTCCCTCTCCAATTTCTGATTCCAAAAGCATATACTTTTCTTCTTCAGTCAAGTTAAAGGTTTTTTGGACAATATCGATGGTGGCTGGCGATTGTTTCATCAAAATCTGTAAAGAAGAATTGGTGATGATGGGTTGGCCATACATTGATCTCATGAAATCATTGACATCTTGGGTAATGGTGGTTACTCCCAGCCAATATTTCCGAGCTCGTTTGCAAATTCCATACAAAAAGGAAGCCCCATCTTCAGTTTGCATTAGCCACCAGGCCTCATCAATAATCAAGATTCTTTTTTTCAATTCTGAGCGGACTTTGTTCCAAATATACCGCATAATGATGAACATCGCGATCGGCCTTAACTCATCTTCCATATCTCTAATTCCAAAAACAACAAAGGGTTTATTGATCTCAATATTGGTTGGTTGATTAAACAACTGAGCAAAAGTTCCTCGAGTGAATCTTTTTACTCTTCGGACTAAAGATTCTGCCCCTTCCATCTTGGAAAGGATTTCTTCAAAATCTTCCATTAAAGGAATTTTCTCTGGCCAGGTTTTAGGATCTGATTCTGGGGTAATATCTTTGGCAGCATAGGTTTCGGTTAAAGCCCGATCAATAATAGCATCTTCTTCTGGTGTCAATCCCCCCAACATCATCCGCATTAGCCCCACTAAATTAATAATACTCGTTCTGAGAACGCTGGCTGGGTCTTCATCTTCTCGTGGTGTGGGTAACTCAAAAGGGTTAATATGGTGTGGCGAACCCAAACACATATTAAAGAATGAACCCCCCACTGCGCTGGTCAGAGGACTATATTCATTCTCCGGGTCAAGGACAATTACTTCTGTCCCCAACATTAAAGATCGTAAAATTTCTAATTTTACGGTATAGCTTTTTCCACTGCCGGCCTTGCCGAAAATGCAAGAGTTGGCATTTTCTAAACTGAAGCGGTCAAACAAAATTAAAGATTGATTGTGAAGGTTTATCCCATATAAAATCCCTTCGTTAGAGCTCAAATCAAAAGAAACAAAAGGAAAGGTAGTAGAGAGGGGACTGGTGTTTAAAGTGGTGTGGTTCATTAACTTGTCCATTCCGTAAGGCAAAGTAGAAATAAATCCTTCGTGTTGTTGATAAAAAGTCGGTTTAATATAGACCAATTTTGCTTCCAAAATTGATCTTAAATCAGTTTCAATATCTTTTAACTCCTTTTCTGTATTCCCGTAGACAGTTATATAAATTCCTACCCGGAACATTCTTTCTTGGGCACTGGTAAGCCTGTCTCTCATTTCCTCTAAATCTTGGTAAGCCATTTCGAGGGTAGGCTCTCTGACTAATCCTTTCTCCTCTCTTTCCATAATTTCGGCCTGGACCTCAGTTAATTTTTTTCTTAATTGCTTGAGAACAATCCCGGTTTCTAAAGGATGAATGTGAAAAGCAATATCCATTGGGACATTGTAGTTGATAACCGGAGAAAACCAGCCGGTGGTTAAATAGCGGGGATAAGAAAAGATAAAAAAGGTTTTCGCAAATCTTCCTCCCAAGAGAAGATATTTGGGGGCGACCGTAATTGAAGAAGGAGCTAAAATATCTTTTAGCCCAATTTGGGGGGCGCCGATAATTTCACCGATTTTTTCTTCCTTTTTTTTCTTTAAAAATGGCAGCTTCATATTTTATTTTAGGCAATAAACTCAGGCGGGATTTCCGGGAAATAGCCAACCTCAGCTTCCTCGGGATGATAAAGACTCCAGAAGAGCTCAATGATTTCAGGAGTATTTAGAGGAAAACATTCTAAACCACACCTTCTTAATCCCAAAGCCACAAATTCCACTCTCTGCCAAAGTTGAGTTTTGGCTCTTTCAAACTTTTCTTGTTTTAGACCTTCTCCCTTTTTAACTCCAGGAATTTCTAAAGGAAAAAAGGGGACGACAACGAAAAAATTTTTTGTCAAAATCTGGCCGGTTTCAACTAAATTCTGAATGAACCTTCGGTATTCAGCGGTTTGCCGCCGTAAAAGTTCAGTTGGCTGAGCTTTTTCAATTTCTCTTAGTTTATCTAAATAACCAGTAATATTTAATCTTCGAGACTGAACAACTATTTGAATGGGAAAATCCAAAGAGTTGAGAAAGTTTTGAAACTGAAAAACGATAGCGCTTTGTTCTTCAGCTGACTTTAAGGCGAAATTTAAAGAAGAAACCATTAAAATGGCGTGGAGACTTTTATCTTTCAGGATCAATATCCCTTCTTTTATTTCCTCTATTTCCAAAAATAATTGAGCGGGTTTTCCAAACATAATTTTGTTCACTTGGTTTTAGTTTCTAGTTGGATTCTAATTTTTTTCAATCGGTCACCTTCGGGAATCTTTAGGGCTGATTTTTCTTCCTCTTTTTTCTCCCCCCCTCTTTTAAAAACTACCGTCATTATGGGGCTGGCAGGTTTTTTCCAGAGGTAGGTTTTTGAGGTGAGATTAAATTTGAAAAAATTAATTAAAAAAGTGGGCAAGTTTTGACCGGCAACTCTAACAAAAGCCAAACTTAACCCAATTCCCATAATGATTAAAGAAGGGAAAAAAAAGAGAGGAAAATTGGTTTTAGCATATGCAAGATAGAGGAGAAAACAGACCCCCCCGGGAATGATAATAAAAAGAGTTTGCCTGACGGTTAGAGGCCCAACCAACTTTGTTTCATATTCTAAAAATTGGGGAACATTAAATCTCATAGAATAAATTGCTTCATTGTTAAATGGTTAAATGGAGACCTTTGATTAGCAAACTGAATTAATGAATTAATTTCCTTAGGGAGCCTTTTTAATTTTTAAGGATGTAATTGTATTCTTCATTTTTTAAAAGTTTTCTAATCTTCGATTTTTCATTCCAATCTAAGGATTCGAGAATTGAACTGTAACCTATCCGATAATGATGGATTTTATCCTTTTTATGATACCTGCCGAAACCCTCAGCGATATTTGCCGAAATTGAATCAATTGCCTTAACGAATTGTTCACCGACTGTTTTTCGACTAAAAACGTCCCATTTTGTAACTATCTCCCAAGCATAATTTGACAATGCAAAATATTTTATAAGCGCTGATATCGTTTAAACTTAAGAATTTTCTTTGCATTTCAGTTTAACAATCTAACAATTTGACAATTTAGCAATTTATTCAATGGGTTCCCGATAAATATCTTCTCTTGGCTCGGTTTTCGGTTTTTCTCCTGGCGGCGGAACAATTCTTGATGGCTGGGCAACTGAAATCAATTCTTTTTTGTAAAGTACTTCCAGATGGGCTTTTATCGGAAATAAGATAAACCGGTAGATCTCCTGATTTACCCTTTTGGCAATTTCCGGACTTATCTTTAATTCTTTCTCTAAAACTTGTTGAAATTCTTCAGGCGGCAAAAGCCCAATTAAAACCAGAGAAAGACAATCAACAATTTCTTCGGTTTTATCAGAAATTCCGTTTCGCTGACAGATATCAAAAACATCATTTCCGGTTTTAGGACCAGAAAGCGCTTCTTTTAACTCCGGGGATAAGTTTTTATAAAGCTCCCAAAATTTCTCTGAAGGAATTTTCGTCACCATAAGATTGGACCTTTTTTTATTATACTATAATAATTGTAGCATAAAAAAAGAAAAAACAATAATTGAAATTGTTGCAATGCTGATATTATTATAAGCAATGTGGCCAAAATGCTTCGAATTTCACCGAAAACATCACAATTTTTTTCATCTTAATAATTTCTGTTTTTTAGTTTTCGGATTCTTTTTTAACAATTGGATAATTTCAACAGCCCCTGCTCAATTTTCCTAGCCACCTTGACAAAAATGAAGATAATGTGATATAATAAAAACGCCAAGGAAAACAATTTCTTGGTTTTCGGGTAATCCCGAAAACTTAAAATTAAATAAGGAGGTGGAAAGAATGACAAAAGAGGAAGTGAAGAAGGGGCTAACGGAAAGGTTTAAGGAGTTGCCCAGAGGGTGGTATCTCTTAATCACCCTCTTGGGTTGTTTGTTTGTTGGTTGGGTTGGCTATCTCCTCGGCGGACCTTTGTTGATGTTGTTTTTTTAGGAGCATCTTTCTTTCTTTTGGCTTATACTCTTCTTGGGCCGAGGAACTGCTTATTTACCTTTGTGAAAGAAGGGACAGTAAAGTTTGTAGTTAAGGGTGACGAATTTCATCGTTGTCTCATCCAGTGGAAGGGCTACACCTTTGATTACCAAAAACCTCATCCTGAAAAGTGGAACATTATCGAAGGAAGAGAAAAACATCTTTTCGGCGGCTTCAGGCTTTACAGTCTTTTGTGGCCACTCTATGACATCCTAGTCTATAAGTTTCGCTGGGTGGGTGTGACTGAAGAAGGTAAGGAACAGGTGAAAACCGAATGGTTAGACTATATGTTGGTCAAAGACGATGTCTATCTCTGCAAAATTCCAGCCGCTGAAGACAAAGATAAGCTTCCCCTTGACCTTCAGGTCTTTTTGACCATTCGGATTGTGAATCCTTATAAGGCAAAATTCATGGTCCAAAGGTGGTTGGAAACGGTTTTAAATCGGATTCAACCCCTCATTCGCCAAGTAGTCGCCCGTCATTCCTATGAAGAACTTCTTCCAATCCGCCAACAAGTTGGCGGGGAGATGTGGCAGGCTCTTGAGCAGGCGGGTTTACTTGGCCCAAATGGCGAATTCTACCAGCGCTATGGGGTGGAAGTGAGAGCCATCGAGGTTCGCCAGATTGAGCCACCAGAAAACTGGCGAGCCATTACCTTGAAAAAGTATGATGCTCAACGGGAAGCCGAAGCCTTAGCAGAAAGAGCCAAGGGTGAAAAGCAAGCCATCATCACCAAGGCTGAAGGCGAAGCAACTAGGATTACCCAAACCTACGGCGCTACCCAACAGTTTGGCCAGAATGGTTTCCTTTTGAGAGTGGCCGAGGAGACCAAAGGTAAAGATGTTCCCGCCCTGGTGATAACCCATCATCTGGCGGCTAAATTCGAGGAAATGTTGAGAGATAAAATCACCAGGGAAAGTCTTCAAAAAATCCTTGAAGAATTAAAGCAGTTTGAGGAAATAGTCAGAAAAACGACTGAAGGGAGGTAAAAAATGAAAGAACTAGAAGAGATTGCCGAAAGAATTCGGAAAATCCGGGAAGCCCTCCAGAAATATCTGGAGAAAAAGGAAGCGACAATTGCCGTCCTCAAGAAGGAGCTAGAAGAGTTAGAGAAGCTCTGTCAAGAAAACTCCTTCTGAGAACAAAATCTGCTCTTTAAGATAAAAGGGTTACGGTCAAGAAAGACCGTAACCCTTATTTATTTTTGGTTGAGGTTTTAAAACCCCTATTCTTTTCTTCCCGGAGGTCCTTTTTCTTCTCCCGGCCTTCCTTCCCCTTCTCTTCTTCCAAACGGTCTTCTTCTTTCTTCTTCCGATATTCCTTCAACCTCCAATCTTCCATATCTTCTTACTATTCTTGGCGGAACTCTTTCAGGCGGGACGATAATTTTTGGCTTTTCTGGGAAAGGTGGTGCTTCTGGTAAAGTCATTTTTCTCATTTCTTTAAGGAAGTTGTCGTAGTCCCCATATTCTTTTTCTAAAACATCGCGACCAATAAACTTGATGGCTCGACCAGCGGGGGTAAGGCAAAACCATCTTAACAAAGATTCATTTTCTCGATGCAATTTTATTAATAGTTCTTTTTGTTGTTCTCTGTTTTTACTTAAATTTTCAAAAAGTTGGTTTAACCCGCCCGGTCCTTCCAAAACTTTTTCGGCTGTTTCCCGGTCAAAGGTTTCGAAAACTTTTTGCATCTCAGCCGGGGTGGCGGTTCGCATTCCCCATCTGAAGGCAAGGGAATTAGTGGCGCTTCCAGCGACATCGGGAATATCTCCAGGTCTCATCTCACTGACATGAAGGGAGGCGGTAGCAATATCTTCAATGGTTTCTTTTCGGCTTTTGCCAGTTTCTTTCATTTGTTTTTGAATTTCTTGTTCTATTTGGGGATTGATTTTGGTTTCTAATTCTAATTCATCAGCTATTGGTTTTATTTTACTTTCGATTTCCTCTCTGGCTTTTTCTGGCGACTTTTCCGGCGTAACGGCCAGAGCAATTTTTATCTCCTTTGTCATTTTGTCAGGCAAGGTAGCAAAAATTGCTCCCACCTCCTTTTTGAAATAGGGGCTTTCGGCTAAGGCCTTGGCCTCTCTGACTATTCTTTCTCTGAATTCTTTTGAAGTTTTTTGCAAGGCTCCTAATTTTTTCATTTCAGCCGCAAACTGAATTCTCTCTTCAGCTGAAGCCAAAGTATTATTAACATAACTTTCTTGTTCCTGAGGTGTCATCTGGGCGAACTCTGGAGGAATCCGGGCCTGTCTGCCCCTGACTGCATATCTTAAAAGCCTGCTGTGGGCACCCCTGCTTAATCCAGCAATTACTCCGGTGGCCCAGCCAATTACTCGAACCTGTTGGGCCCTTGGTTGTTGCTCTTGTGCTTTTCTTGCTGCCCATCCAGAGAACCTTCCAACCAAACCTAACGCTCTTTGACCCATTCTTGTTCTGACTGCCCAACCAGGCGCTGCTCTTAGGTAACCCATGCCTCTTTGGCTCCATTTTAAAACTAAATCAGCTCCCACTCCCGCTCCTTGAATACCTAAAATAATTCCTAAGTTTAAGAGCCCGATTGGAAATAAATGGGGAACAATTTGCCTTAATTCTCCGGCCAGACCTCCAAAACCAGCAAAAATATTTCCCAAAGTCCATTGAGCTCTTGCCACTTCTTGGGCTGCGGTTGCTCCAAGATAGAGAAAAAAAGCAGCGATAGGCCCTGCCAAAGCCCATTGAATGAAATTTTTCCACCACCAATCCCAATACCTCTTGGTTACTGGTAATATCCAGCAAATAAAAGCAATTGGTGATAAAATTACCGCAATCCAAATAGCAGCATGGCGAAAGAGAAAGAGCAAAAAGAAAGAAAGAAGAACTAAAGCTAAATATAATTGAAAAATGAGCTGGATAATGCTGGCGGCAACAGTGATAATTTGTTGTAAAATTGGTATTCCTAAAAAGGCACTGATGATATTGCTAGCCACATTTAAAAAAGTCGAAGTTAAAACTCCAATTCCTCCTATTCGATCAGCAAAATACCACATAAAAATATTGGTGGCATCAACAATGAGACCACAAATTACTGGAGCAAAATAAACCAAAAGGGCAGCTACAATCAGTCGGAATAAAAGTCTTTTGGTGTCCCAGCCTTCTAGCCTTAAAATAGTAGCCAGGGCAATGGCTACCAGGGCCAAAATTAATCCCATACTGACAAAACCACCAGTGATTTCCAGACCGGCCTGAATAAAAGGATTGCGGGCGGGATCAGTATAGGACCAGGGAACTGCTCCTGGAGAAATGCTCCAGGAAACAAGATTAGCTAAACCAGTATTAATCAATCCCATTACCCCTAGAAAGAGCTGGAGGATTAAAACAACGATGATGGTGACAGAGAGGATAGTAGTAGCGGTAGTGATAATAAAGGCACCAATAGAGGCTAAGAGCTGCCCTAACTGAGCGTGAGCTATTCCGGGCCGGAGGCAAAAAAAGAGGATTAAAAATATAAAAAATTTTATTTTTGAAAAGTTATTAAATTTTTGGTCAGTTTTAGCCATTTTTTAAGATTTAAATTTTCCGCTCTTTGCTCAGGATTGACCCCACTTTTTAAAAGCAGCTCCTTTACTTTAATTTTATCTTTTCCTAAAAAGGGGGTCAAGTTGTTGATAATTTGCTTTCGGGGATGGGAAAAACCAGCCCTGACAATTTTAAAAAATTTTTCTCGGAATTGGGGTGAAAATTGAAGGGAGGACTGATTTGGCACTATTTTTATTATAGCCGAATCAATCTTTGGTTTGGGCCAGAAAAATTTTTTTGAAACATAACTGATAATTTCTACTTGAGCATAAAATTGAACTGAGATAGCTAAAAGGTTCATTTTTGGCGGTTTTTTACAAATCCTTTGGGCCACTTCTTTTTGCACCATCAAAACCATTATTACTGGAGGATTTTTACTCTCCAGGAAATTCCTGATTACTGGAGCAGTTAAATAAAAAGGCAAATTGGCCACCACCTTGTACCCCTTACACAAAAGAGAAGCGGTCGTCGATCGTTTATGTAAGGGGATTTTGAGGATATCTCCTTGGATAATTTCAAGATTGTTAAAGTCCTTTAAAACTACTTTTAAAATCTCAATCATTCTGGGATCCTTTTCAATCGCAATGACCCTTTTTACTCTTTTGGCCAACTCTTGGGTTAAATTTCCAATTCCTGGGCCAATTTCCAAAACAATATCATCTTTTGAAAGGTTGGCTGCCTCAATGATTTCTAAGATGACTTTTTCATTAGTCAAAAAATTCTGGCCAAGCCTTTTTGAAGGAAAAATCTTGTTTTCTCGAAGAATTTTTTTAATCTCTTTAAGTTTCATTTTAGTTCAAGGGTCTTGACATTAGGTTCCAATAATAGGAAAATGGAAGTAGATGTTAGATCAGCTAAAAAAGTCAATATTTTGGAAACTCCTTTTTTTGGGGGTGATTTTATTTGTGCTCTTCTGTTCTCTTGAGGAGAAAAAGACCTTTCCCAAAGGGACTTTTCAATTTCAAAATGATTTTTATTCTCAAAGTCCCTTTATTGATCCTACTAGGAAACCCCAACCGGAAATACCCGATTTTTTAGTTGTTGAAGGCCTTTACCTTCAATCGGTTTTACCCCCAACTTTCATTTTACCCCAAGTTTTTGCCCAAATTGTTACCGGTCAAGAACCGAACAATGAAATTAAAAAACACATTGTTGAAGAGGGAGAAAGTATTTGGTCTATTGCCCAAAAATACGATTTAAAATTAGAAACAATTATTTGGGCTAATGATTTAAGAGATCAGATTATTAGACCAGGCCAGGAATTGATCATTTTACCGGTTGATGGTTTAATCCATATTGTCGAAAAGGGAGATACCCTAGAGGAGATTGCCAAAAAATATCAGGCCGATTTGGAGAAAATTTTAGTTTTTAATGAACTGGCTTTAGCTGATGAAATTTTTGAAAACCAGGCCTTAATTATTCCGGATGGAAAATTACCTTCTCCACCAAAAATAAAAACTCCATCTTTAGTTAACTTTTCGACCAATAATTTTTATGGCCAATCCCATAATTATCCCTATGGTTATTGCACTTGGTGGGTGGCTCAAAAGCGAGCCATTCCTAGTTGGGGCCATGCTAAAAATTGGCTAGACAATGCCCAGGCTTCTGGCTTTCCGGTTTGCCGGGGAAGTTACTGTCCGCCCCAGGTGGGAGCAGTGATTTCTCTAAAAGGTATTCCTGGTTACGGTCACGTGGCTTATGTTGAAAGGGTTGAGGGCAACAAAGTTATTTTTTCAGAAATGAATTATATTGGCTGGGGAAAAATGAATTACCGAAGCTTGAAAATTGGTGACCCCCAGATAAAAGGTTACATTTATTAAATCTGATTTTCCTCTCTTATTCTATACATTAAGGCCTCGGAAAGATGATCGAGCAGAATTTTTTCTGAATTTTCCAAATCGGCAATCGTTCTAGCCACCTTCAAAACCCGATGGTAACCCCGGGCTGACAATTTTTCTGAATCTACATATCTTCTCAAAAGGTTTTCGCCAGCCAAATCAATCTGGCAATATTTTTTTATTTCCCCAATTTCCATTTCAGCATTGGTTTTGGCCTTTTGGAAACGTTTTTCTTGAATTTCTCTTGCCCTTTTAACCTTTTCTCTAATTTTAAAAGTCAAATTTTCTTTTTCGCCCCCGGCTAATTTTTCATATTTTAAGTGAGGTACATTGACAAAGAGATCAATTCGATCCATCAGCGGACCAGAAAGTTTTCGGCGATACATTTGAATTTGAGAAGGAGAACAACGACATTCTTTTTCCGGATTCCCATAATTGCCACAAGGGCAAGGGTTAGCGGCAGCAATTAAGGTAAAGGCGGCTGGTAGGGAGAGAGTGTGCCGGGCTCGAGAAATGGTAATTTTCCGTTCCTCAATTGGTTGCCTTAAACTTTCTAAAACATCACGGTGAAATTCTGGAAATTCGTCCAAAAATAAAACTCCTTTATGGGCTAAGGTGATTTCTCCGGGCCGGGGCGGATTACCACCCCCAATTAGAGCCACTTCCGATGCCGTGTGATGGGGAGAGCGGAAGGGCCTAAGGGTAATCAAGGGCTTTTCTCTTGGCAAAAGGCCGGCTATGCTGTAAATTTTTGTCACTTCCAATGCTTCTTCAAAGGAAAGAGGGGGTAAAATTGAAGGTAGTGCTTTGGCCAAAAGAGTTTTTCCTGCTCCCGGCGGACCGGTCATCAAAAGATGGTGACCGCCAGCAGCAGCAATTTCCAGTGCTCTTTTGGAAGACTCCTGACCCTTAATTAGACCTAAATCAACCTCATAATCAGCCTCTTTAAAGAAATTTTCCGTGTCAATTTCATTAGGAGAAATTTCTTTTTTTCCTTCTAAATATTCTATCCCTTCTTTTAAGTTTTCAATGCCAACTATTTTTATTCCTTTAATTAAGCCTGCTTCCAAGGCATTTTCTTTTGGTAAAATTACTTCGGAGAAATTTTCCTTTCTAGCCAAAAGAACAAAAATTAGCACTCCTTTAATTGGCCTTAATTTTCCATCTAGGGCTAATTCTCCCAAAAAAAGTTTTTTTGCCGGATTGAATTTAATTTCTCCGGCTGAAAGAAGATAGCCTAAGGCAATTGGCAAATCATAAATTGAACCTTCTTTTTTCAGATCAGCCGGAGCCAAAGAAACCAAAACCCTAATTGGTTGATGGTGAGGCGATTTAAAGCCCGTGCTTTCAATAGCCGAAGCCACCCTTTCCTTTGATTCCTCAACCGCTTTATCGGGCAAACCAACAATCTCAAAATGTCTTAGCCCAAAAGAGGTATTAACCTCGATTTCAATTAATTGAGCCTCCAAACCAACGATGGCTGCTGAATAAACTTTAGAGAGCATCTTAGCGAATTTTCCCCTCCCCCAAACCTGGATCATCAACCAAAAGAGTAGTAATGGGCTCATCCGAGACCTGAAGGGGATTGCCGGTCCAGCGATCAGTGCCAATTAAAGTAACTTCATTAATCAATGTTCCTATTTTTCCTTGTTGAATTAAGTCGGGAGTGAATGTAATTTGGAAAGCAACGGTTGGGGATGGGGTAAAGATACCAGTACCAGGTTCAATTTTTCCAATTTCCCAGACAACTTCACCTCCGCCCAGGGGTATGCCTTTGAGTAATAACTCATTTAGTTTTAACCGAGTGGGTTCGTCTACATAACCGGTTGGTTTTTCTAATTTTTGAGGAAGCAAAATTTCATTTTTATATTTTAACTGAAAGGCCTTTAGGGCCTCCAAAGTGATTCTTCCAAAGTAATTAGTTGGTTCAACATTTTTTGGCCAGGCATAAGGCACTTCTTCTTTGAGAATGATTTGGAGATAACGGATTTCCTCTGAGGTTACTCCTTCTTGAAGCGGCCTTTCAAATTTGAAGCCGGCCGGGATTCCGGGATAAGCATATTTCCCAGGAGGAGAAATTTCCTTTTCCACCTTCAAATCTCCTTTAATACCAATCACTTTTACCTGAAGAGGAAAAGTGGCTTTGACTTTAGCATCTTCAATCCGATTGTAATAATTTTCCACTTTCCAGACAATGGTATAGCTTGTGGCCTCATTAACTTTTGGCGGATGAGGGCCGCTATTTTGGAAAAATCCATATTTATCTCGATAATAACCCTCCTGAACAACTTTCAGTATCGAGTTAACCTTGTATCTATATTCCTTTTCAAAGCCAGCCAAAAAAATTCGATTCCTAATTGTGGCATTGGTTTCAGCAATGCTTTCCGGTCGATAATCGGATTTTAATTTAACCCAAAACTCCACTTCTCCTTGGTCGCCTGGTGTTAAATAGCGCAAAGCCGAAATTTTCTCCCCCTCCCAGAGAATAGAATTGTTTCCCGGAGTAAATTCTCCCAGGGGGGCTTCGATAGAAAAGAGGTCAAAAAGCTTTCCGTCAAGAGCAACAGTGAGGGTTTGATTCCGCTGGGGTTCGTCTTTAATATTTTTAAAGGAAATTCGATAATGAAGCCTTTCCCCTGGCCAGGCAGTGTAGTTCTCTTGACCATTAATTTTTTGAGAAATGAGGAATTCAGGTTCAAAAGTGAGAGAACGAGCGGAAACCTCCTTTAAAAAGATTTCTTTTTCCTGGAGAGTGATGAATAATTGTCCTTTAAAATTTACTTCCTCTCCGATCTTTTTTCCAGCCGGAAAATTTCCCCAAAATTCAATTTCGCCTGCCTCTCCTTTAGCCAAAATTGGAATTTCCCACTCCAATTCTTTTTCTTTTTTGGGATAAGACTCTCTTAATTTAAAATCAGGCGGGAAAAACATTTTGATTTTGAGGTTCGGAATTGAGGAATCGATTGAGGAGATATATTTAACCCGGAAATTAAATTCAGAGTCCATCTTAGGATAAATTGGAATTTTCGGCGCCATGTCTAAAACCAGGTCAATCGGAACCTCAGAGATGGTAGCGAAGAAAGTTCTTACCTCTCGAAAGGTGGCCCCTTTTCCTTTTTTTGAATAATTCAACCAGGCCTTAATTTCTCTTTTTTCTCCTGCCTGACCAAAAAGTCGGCTTTTGAATTCAAAAATTTTCTCTTCTCTTGGATAGAGGAAGTCGCCGACTTTTTCAATCACAATGAGATCGTCTTTTTCCGGCAGGGAAGCAGTTGGGTGCTGGAAGGCAAGTTCAGGATTTTCCAAAATAGTGTTGCCAGTGTTTTTGCAGGCGACAGTGTAAGTGATCCATTCTCCAGCCCTTGCTTTTTCCGGGCCTGAAATTTTAATTTCAACCCTGGTTTTTGGTAAAAAAACATTAATGATAAGGAAAATTAAGGCCAAAATAAAGAAAAAGCCAAAGATGGTGGAAAAAAGAGCCATCCGCTCCGAAAGCTGGAGACCTCCGAAAGAAAAATTAATCTTTTCTTCGTTTTCTTCCATTTTCTAAATTTTATTTTATCAAAAAGCGAAACACCTATCAACCACGCCTTACTACACATTGTCGGCAGAGTCTTGCCTCAGGACAAATTTTTAATCTCTCCTCTTCAATCTCTTTTTGGCATTTTTCGCAAATTCCATACTCCTTTTTCTTTATTTTTTCCAGGGCCAGATTTATTTCTTTTAATTTTTGCTCAAAATTATATTTGATTGGTAAAAGGGTGCTGTATTCTTCAACCTCATCAGCCGCTTTTTCTAAAATTCCGCTACCCGCTTCTCCTCCATTAAATTTTGGAAAGCGAAGATCCCAACGTCCTTTTAATTTTTGGTTTTCTTTAGCCAATTTTTCCAATTCTTCTTCAAGTCGGGCCCTTTCTTTTTTTAATTTCGCTTTTAATGATTTGAGTAAGCTTTCTCTCATTTTAATCTAAAAGTGATCTTAAATATTGCCAATCAAATTCCCAAGGGTCGGTTTTATTTGGGCTAACATCTTTGTGCCCCAAGATATTGTTTGGCGGTATTTCATATTTTTGACGAAGATGGTTCAAAAGTTGAGCCAAGGCCTGATATTGCTTTTGATTTGGTCCTTCTAAAAGAGCATAGATAAGCTCAATCCCAATTGAAAAATTGTTGACATTTTTTCGGCCATCAGGCATCTGACTGGTGCCGGCATGGTGGGCGATATTTTCTTCTGGCACTAAATGATATATCTTTCCTTCTCGATCGATGAGATAATGACTGGCTACTCCTTCCATTTCATATTTTTCAATCACTTTTTCTGGATCATAAGGGTCACCGCCTAAAGAATTATAAACCGAATGAATAATAATAGCGTCAATTTTCCGTGGCAAGATGGGAACCGAAAAACCTTTACTCAACAACCTTTTGGTGACAGTTAGGGTTTCTGGCTTTTCTTCTTCTTTCTCAGGAACAATTTCTGACTCCGGTTGAGTTGATTTTTCTAATCTTTTGATCTGAAAATACCAGTAAAAGAAAGCAGCCAAAAGGAAAACCCAAAAGAGGATGGTTAGCCGAATTAAAATCTTTTTTAAAGGGGATGGTTTTTTGGGTAGTTCCTTCCAAGGAATTTCTTCTTTTTCTTCTTCTATTTTTTCTATTTTTTCTTTCTTTTCAATTTCTGAAGGAGTCTTAAACCAGGGAGGAGGGACTTGGACCCCCCATAGCGGTCTTTTCTCAATTTGGGGACCCTCAATCTCCGGAGTTCTTATTTCTGGTCTAATTTCTTCAATGATTTGAGGTAGTTCTACCGTTTTTGGTTCCTCCGCTGCTTTTGGTTCAGGTTCCTTTGGAATTTCTTCAACTTCTTTAATTTCTTTTTCTATCGGCGTTTCTTCAACTGCTGTTACTTTTCTAACCTCTTCTAATTTTTTTTTTAAATGGCGCCTCTTCCACCTTTTCTTCTTCTGTTGCTTCAGGAAATTCGGCCTCTTTTGGTATTTCTACTTCTTCTAAAATCTGAGGCTCTTGCGGTATTTCAACCTTTTCTGGTTTTTCTTCAATCATTTCCGCCGCTTCAATACCGGTGATAACTATCCCTTTCTCCTCTAAAAAGACGGCAATTTTTTTCAATTTTTCTTTTAATTCATTTTCTTTCTTTTGAATTTCATTAAATTTTGATTGCAGATTCTCAACCGAAAGAGAAATTTTTTTCTTTTCGTCCTCATATTTCCACCTTTCTTCTTCAGCCAACCTTCTTTCTTCCTCGATTTCCCACCTTCTTTTGTCTAATTCTTTTCTTTCGGCAAGCGAAATGGTTGTTTTTGCCTTTTCTTCAAGGATTTTGATTTCATCTTCGATTGCAGTTTCTTCCTCAACAATTTCCTGGAGGATCTTTTCCAACCTTTCTTTTTTCTCCAGTTCTTGATTTAATTCTCCTTCCAGCATTTCCCTTTCTCTGGTCAAGGGTTCTAGTCTTTTTTGTATTTCTTCAGCTTCTTTCTGAAGGGCTTTTATTTTTCCTTCTTCGATAATTTCTTCAATCTCTCTTTTAATTTCTTCTTCTTTTCTGGCAATTTCGTCAAGCTCCGGACTTAAAGCCTCTATTTTCTCTTTTATTTTTTCAACTTCCTCTTCAAACTTCCATTTTTCTTGTTCAATTTTTCTTCTTCTTTCTTCGATTTTCCATCTTTCTTGCTCAAAAATTTTTTTCCTTTCTGGTGGGGCCGCTTCTTCTTTTTCTTCAATTTTTAATTTCTTTTCTTCAATTTCGCTTTCCGTTCTTAAAAGAGGGGAAATTTTTGTTTTTTGGATTTCTTCAATCTGGGCTAAATACTCTCTTTTTTTCATTTCTAAAGGTCTTTTTTGTTCAGCCAAAAGCCGAAGCTCCTTCTCCAACTGTAATTTTCTTTTTCTTAATTCAATTTCCTCTTTTTTTTCTTCGCCTATTTCTTTTATTTCTTCTTGAATTTTTTCTCTTGGAAATTCTGCTTTTTCCGGCAGCTCTTCCCCTTCTTTCGCTAGAATCCTTGCTCGTCTCTTTTCTAAAAATTCTCTTTTTCTTTCTAATCTTTCCCCTCTCTCCCTATAGTCCTCAAGTTCTTTTTCCAAATCCCTTATTAATTCTTTGGATTTTTCTAATTCTTCTTGCAAAGCTTTTCTTTCTTTTCTTTCTTTCTCAATCTTTTGGAGGATTTCGTCTATCTTTTTTTCTAAAATCTCTCGTTTTTCTTTTTCTTCTTCTTTTTCCGCCACCACCCCTCTTAGTTCTTCTTCTAATTTTTCTCTTTCATCCATTATCCTCCCTGCTTCTTCCTCTAAAACTTCTCTTTTTTCTCTTTCTTTTTCTATCTCGAGCAGTATCTCTTCTAATTTCTCTTTTAAGAGCCCCATTTCCCTCTTTGTTTTCTGTAATTCTTCTTCTAAAGCTTTTTTATCGCTTTCTATCTTTAATTTTTCTTCTTTCGCTTGTTCAAGCTCGTTTTTTAAGGCCATGTTATTTTCCTTTTCTTTTCTTATCTCTGCCTCCAAAGTTTTTCTTTTTTCTTTTTCTCTTTTCAATTCTTCTTCAAAAATTTTTCTTCTTTCTAACGCCCTTTCTTTTTCAAGTATTATCTGTTTTATTTGTTCTGCCGGCGACCTTCTTTCTTCTTTTTCTAAAGCCGCTTTTTCTAACATTTGCTTAATTTTGTCCCAAAATTCTTCTTCTACCCCTTCTCTCATTTTTTTAAACTCTTCTTCTATGATTTTTTCTTTTTCTTCAGCCCTTTCTTTTTCTTCGGTCAGTCTTTTAATTTCTTCTTCCAGCGCCATTCTCCTTTCTTGCTCTCTTTGTTTTTCTTCCAAAAACTTTCGTATTTCTTCGGTTAATTTTTTTCTTTCCGCCCTTTCTTTTTCTATTTCTTCCCTCAATGCCTCCCTTTCTTCTCTTTCCTTAATTATTGCTTCTTCTAAGACCCTTCTTCTTTCTTCTTCTTTTTCTCTTTCCGCCTTGATTTTTTCAATTTCTGCTTTAAGAATTTCATCTTCCATTTTTTTAGGCATTTCTTCTTCCGAAGCCCTACTTTTTTCTTCTTTTTCACCTTTTTTTCTCTCGGCTAGTTCCTTAATTTTTTGACTGAGCCTCGCCTCTTCTTCTGGTGTTAAGTAAGAAATTCTCCCCAACCCTCCCTTCTTGAGTTCGTCCAATTCTTCTTCCATTGTTTTGAGATCTTCGATTTTAAAATAGGTTATTTTTTCTTCTGGCATAATTTTAGTTTGAATTATTAGGCGCTATTTTTGTTAAAACCTTCGTCCTTTTTGAAACGAGATTTTTCCAAACCAAGATTGATTCTTCCCTGTTCGTCAATTGAAATTACTTTTACAGGAATAATCTCTCCAACCTTTAAAAGTGTTTCTACTCTTTTGATCCGATAGGGGGCCAGTCGTGAAACATGTAAAAGCCCTTCTTGTCCGGGTAAAAGCTCGATAATTGCTCCAAAATTCAAAATTCTTTTCACCTTTCCTTGAAAAACTTCACCTATTTTGATTTCGCGGGTAATATTTTTTATCCAAGCAATGGCTTTTTTAGCTGCCTCTTCTTTTTCGGCAGTGACAAAAATTTTCCCCGTTTCTTCAACATCAATTGAAACTCCGCATTCTCCAATAATTTCATTGATAGTTCTTCCACCTGGTCCAATTACCTCCCTGATTTTTTCCGGGTTAATTTGTAAGGTTAAAATTCGGGGGGCAAAAGGAGAAAGCTCTGGTCTTGGCTTAGGGATTACCTTTTCCATTATTTCTAAAATCTTCAGACGAGCTATTTTCCCTCTTTCTAAACATTCTTTTAAAATTTTTTCCGAAATTCCTTCAATTTTAACATCCATCTGGATGGCGGTTATTCCTTCTCGAGTGCCAGCGATTTTAAAATCCATATCACCATTTTGGTCTTCTGGCCCCTGAATATCGGTTAAAATTCTGTAATCTCCGCTCACCGGATCTGACATTAATCCTAGGGAAATGCCGGCTACCGGCCTTTTGATTGGGACTCCGGCATCCATTAAGGCCAGAGAGGAAGAAGAGGTTGAAGCCATTGAGGTTGAGCCGTTTGAGGAAAGGATTTCCGTAACAATTCTCATTGTATAAGGAAAGTCTTCAAAAGAAGGAATAATTGGCAAGAGAGATTTCTCAACCAAAACGCCATGACCAATTTCTCTTCGCCCAGGACCTCTAATTGGCTTTACTTCTCCGGTTGAATAGGGGGGGAAATTATAATGATGCATAAATCTTTTTTTGCCCACAATTTCCATTCCCTCTAACAATTGAACATCGCTTGGCGAACCTAGAGTCAAAATAGAAAGCGCTTTTGTTTGACCCCGACAAAAAAGCCCTGAACCATGAGTTCGAGGCAGAACTCCAACCTGACAATTGATTTCTCTTATTTCATCTAATTTTCGACCATCGGGCCTTTTTTCTTTCTTTAATATCCCTTCATGAACTATCCGGTCAATCTCTTTTTTAAAAAATTTCAGGGCCAAATTTACTTCTTTTGGTTCTTTTGCTTGAACAAAATTAATGATCGATTCTTTTATTTCTTCTAATTTTTCTTTTCTTTCACCTTTCCCAACCTGATAGATAGCCAATTCCAACTTCTTTCCCAAAAACTCTTTAATTTCCTTTTCTAAAGTAGGGTTAAGGGTTTTTGATTCCAGCGCCAATTTTTGCTTACCAAAAATTTTGGCAATTTCTTTTTGATAATCGATAATTTTTTTAAAATAAGGTTTGGCAAATTGATAAGCTTCCGAGATTAATTCTTCATTTACCTCTTCAAAGCTTCCCTCCATCATGTTGATCAAAAACTGACCATTTCTTTCCACAGCAGAAAAAACCAGATCCATTTTGCTTTGCACCCTCTGTTCATAAGTTGGGTTTAAAATAAATTCATCCCCGATTTTTCCCACTCTAAGGCAGGCTAGAGGACCTTCCCAGGGGATGTTGGAAATCAAAAGCGCTAAGGAGCTAGCCAAAAGACCTAAAAGATCAGGGTCGTTTTCTCCGTCCCAGGAAAGGACAGTTGCCACCACTTGAACTTCACGATTTAAATTTTCAGGAAAAAGCGGCCGAATAGCCCGATCAATTAATCTAGCATTACAAATAGCTTCATCTGAGGGTCGGGTTTCCCTTTTGATGTAACGGGGCCCTCTGATTTTTCCAGCCGCATAGAATCTTTCTTCATATTCAACCGTTAATGGAAAAAATTCAATATTTTCGCTTTCTTTTTTTGAAATCACCACCGTGACCAAAACCACTGTCTCCCCATATCTTAAAAAAACCGAACCCGAAGCTTGTTCAGCTAACTCTTTGATTTCAGCAATGAGTTTCCTTTCTCCGATTTCTAATTCAAATTTTTCCTCCATCTATTTTTACCAAGGAGCCATGCTCCTTAAATTTATTTTTTTGCCAATAAATATTTCTCCGGGCTTGCTTCCAGGTCAATAAATTCATCGGCCATTTCTTTTAATTTAGTTGAAGCAGAGCGAGCAAAAGCAATCACCTCCACTCTTTTACCCTGATTTTTTAAATACTCAACCAGTTGCAAAAAATCGCCATCTCCGGAAGCCAAAACAATGGTATCGACGCTGGGAGCAATTCGAATTGCGTCAACCGTAATTCCCACATCCCAATCCGCTTTTTTTAAACCTCCATAAAATTCCTGGAGATCTCTGACTCGGGTTTCAATCCCCAGTTTAAGCAGGGCTTCAAAAAATGGTTTCTCTTCTCCGCTTTTCGTTCTAACCACATAGGCAAAAGCCCTAATTAAACTTCTTCGGGAAATAGCTGTTTTTAAAACTTCTCGAAAATTGACTCTTGCCCCATACAAATTTTTGGCTGAATGATAAAGATTTTGGACATCAATTAAAACTGCTACTCTTTGACCAGAATGTTTTATTGCCATTTTATTTTTTTGGTTTTTTCAATCCCAATTTCTCTAAAATTTGGCTATATTTTCGGGGATTTTCTTTTTTTAATTGATTCAAAAATTTCCTTCTTTTAGCCACCATTTTTAAAAGCCCTCTTTTTGAATGAAAATCCTTTGGATGTCGTTTCAAATGAAAAACCAATCTTTTGATTTCTTCAGTTAACAAAGCAATCTGAACCAATCTTGATCCAGTGTCAGTTTCGTGAAGCTTGTATTCTTTGATAATTTTTGCTTTATCTTCTGGGGTGAGCATTTTATTTTTCGAGCTAATCTATTTTTATTTTACAACAAAAAAAGAAAAAATAAAACAATTGTTAAATTCGCACTCCTCTCGAAAAGAGGAAAAGCCCCTCCTCTTCAGTTAATCATAACCTATTTCAGAAAATTTTCAATGAAAGACCTTCGGCTATGGAGGCAGATTCTTTATCAAAAGAAAATTGCTCCCATATCCCGGGGATAGCAAATATTTTTATTGGAGAGGATGAACGTTGAGCAATAAAAATTGTGACACATATTTTTGCCATGGCAATTTAATGTGTCACATTTAAAAAGGAGCTGGTTATACTTTCATTAAAGAATCTGAAGTAATGGTTAATTAACGGTTTCACAATTTGCTTTTTAAATTTTACTCTCTTGCAAAAATGGATTAAGACGATATCTTTTCGAGCTTTTCTGAAATGGGTTCAAACCGAACTAATTCAAACCCTCTCTATTATCTTACCAAATTTATTTCCTAACAAGGAGAAAAAATCTCAAACACTAAAATTTAGCGGGCGGGGCTTCGCCCCGCCTGCCCTCTTTCTTTCGCCCTTTCGCTCGTCGTGGAAAATCTTAGGTTTTTAAAAACGAAAAAGTGCGTAATCTTACGCACTTCAACTATATCTTTCCCTTTTTCAGAAATTTATGGCCAAGGTTTGTCATTAACATAAATTTGTTTTAAAACCGCATTTCCGTTTTCGTCAACACTTACTCTAGCCGCCACTTCTTGTCTCCAAAAAGTAAAATCTTGACCAGTTCCTTCCGGTATAAAATAGTCTTCAATACCATAAATAATTCGGATTCTGTTACCGTAAGAACTTAAAATTTTTCCTCTAAGGAAAATTTTTCCTTCATCAACAGGTTTCGTTTTTTGAACACCAAATACAGCTGTCCAATATTTCCCTTGTTGTTTAAGTGGTACATACACGGTATCACCGTCTTTGATGGGAGAATAATTAAAAAGATAAGAGTCAAGATTAGAAATCTCGTAGGAAAAAGTAAGGTGGTCGCCTCTCAAAGGGTCTCTGGGGTCCACCGGTTCAATTCTCAATAAAACCTCTGTCCCACCTGTAAGCACTGCCATTTTGAAAATAATGATGCTGAAAATAATAACCAGCTGGATGGCAATTGCTATAATAAATTTTGTTTGCTTTGTAAGCATAAAAACTAATTATTGATTTTGATTAACCCCTTTTTTAATAGTAGAAAGTAAGTAGCGTCTCCCTTTTTCCATAAACCAACCAACAACAAAAAGCAAAATACCAGCACCGATAAAGAATATACTTTTGTCTAAGAAAGTGAAAAACCAATCAAAATATTTTACGAAGATTAAAATAAAAATGAAAAATACGCCAAGATTAATAAGCCAATTTTCTCGTTTCAGATAGCCCAAAAAGATAATTCCAATCAACTCAAGGAAAATTAAGATATTGAAAAAAATTGCCCACAAAATCCCAGTGCTTGAAAGTTCGTTACTTCTATAAACTCCATAATAATCCCTTTGTCGTAAAAACACACTCTGTTCTGGAAGTAAAGCAATAACACAAAATAGTACTACTAAAAATCCAATGGCTACTGCTTCGGGTTTAAAAACTAAGTTTTTGCTTAAGGCGTAAATCAATACCCCAATGAGAAAAATAAGAAAAACAAAAAAGGAAAGAGTGATTTCCCAAGAACCAAAAAAAGAAGCTCCTTTTGTTATGTCTTCTAAAGTTCTGAGCCCAGATCTTGTTGAAAGAAAAAACAAAGCACCAGTAATGGGAATAAGTCCTAAAATTGAATAAACCATTGAGACTCTTTTAAACTTTATTTCTTTTTCCTGGGCACGACCAAGAAGGTAAAATATAGTGGCTATAAATAATAAACCAGTAAATAAAGCACTACTCTTAATGTCTTTTCCTTGTGCCCACCCTGCTACTTGACCCCCCCCACCAACCCGCAAGCCCTATTAAACTTACAGCCAGAGTATAAATAACCTTAAAATAATAAGCGATTGCCACCCCAACTACAGAAACCAAAAGAAGAATAGTTCGCCATGACAGAGGTTCACCTAAATCTTTATTAAAAGCTAAAAGAGTTAATCCAAGAAAGAAAACTGAGAATAGAAAGAAAAACTGACTTATAAAATCTTCTTTAGAAAGAAAAGGTTGTAAATACCAATCTTTTTCTTTTATTCCTTTTTTACCTCTTCTCCTAATAGCAAGAATAATAAAAGAAACAATCAGCCCTATTATAAAAAGCGGTATAACAAATAATCCAACTAATATGAGATAAAAGATCATGTAAGATTTTTAATAAAATTCTTTTAATTCTGGTTGTATGCGTTTTTTCATAAGCCAGCCAGCAACAAAAGTTACTATTGTAGCAATAAGAAGCAAAAAAGAAGATGTTAATAAAAATGGATTATAACCACCAAATGCCTCGAAGATGCCAAATGGGTGACCAATGATAGCAGCAATGCCTACCGGGATAGCAAGATAAAAAAGAGAAAAAGATTCTGCTCCGAATGCCATCACAATAGTTCCAATCATCCACAAAATAAAACCATCTGGCCAATTTCCTCTGATATGAAACACTTGGGCAATTAAGAAAATGCCAGCACCATAAATAATCGCCCCAAGCAAAAGTAAGGCCTCACCCGTTTTTTCATAATGCCATTTTTCTCTAAGAAACCATCCACCAGTATAAGAAGATATCATCGCAAGAACAATTATTAAAATTTTCATCACTTTTGTCATCTCTTGCCAATTTGCAGCAATGAAAGAGAAAATTCCAGCACCAACAAGTATAGCTCCAATCGTTACAATAATACGAATAATTCTTTTTTGGGTAATCTCTTTCTCTTCCTTAGTGACAATTTGATTAAAAGCATCTTGGATTGCATCAATGCTCCATCCTTGATTTAGGAGTTCTTTATAAATTTCCTCTTTTGATTTCCCCCGGGTAAGAGATAATTGTATGTATTCAACAAGTTTTTGATTTTCCATATTTTTCTATTCTACCAAAAACCTAAAAAGCAAGCAAAGCAATAGTTTTCCACGACGAGCGAAGGGGCGAAAAAAAGTATCAAAAACAGACAGGGCAAACTCTTTTCTAAAAACCATCTTGCTTTAATCTTATGCGGTAATCTTTTCTTTCAGCGCTTTCTACCAAGAAAAGATTTGAAAGAAATCTTTTTGCCAAAAGATTTATCAAGGGAATTATTTATTCAAAGGAAAACATCAAAATTACCTTATTTTATTCGGAAAATTTTAAAAATTTTGGGTAGGAAAAAGCCCCGCCCCGCTGAAGCGGGGCGGGGCGGAAATTCCGTTCAAGAATAAAGAAAATTCAATTTTCTTTAACGAAAAAGTTTGTCCCCGAAACTAACAGTGCCCCCACCAGGACTCGAACCTGGAACCTTGATCTTAAGAGGATCCTGCTCTACCAATTGAGCTATGGGGGCAGGATTTGAAGGTTTAACATTGAATTTGCCACCAGTTTTGGGCATTGATATATCCCAAAGCCAACAAAAAGAGATGGATTAATAACCAGGCCGCATAAGCGATTAAAAGACCGATGGCGACCGAAGTGAACAATCTCTTGGCTTGACTTACAGTTGTCCATCCCCCAGGTAAAATCTCCAGGACTGCTCCCACATACATTAATCCACCCAGGACAAGCATAAAAATAGCCACCGGTGGAATAAGACAAAATAAAATATAATTGACAATCCGATTGAGCATCTCAAAAAAATCGCAGAGAGTGCAACGGTTGGGACCAGTTAATTCACAATCCGATTGAGCATCTCAAAAAAATCGCAGAGAGTGCAACGGTTGGGACCAGTTAATTCACAAGGAACAATTGGGCAATTCCCCCTACACAGATCTAATGGGGAACAAGGCGGAGGGGGTGGCTGGGGAGGTTGAGCTGGAGTTTGGTTAGCTAAAGACAAAAAAAACAAAACAAATATTGCCCCCAATAAGAATTTTTTATTTTTGATTTTTATTTTTAGCATTTTATGTCCCCACCAGGAGTCGAACCTGGATCAACGGCTTAGAAGGCCATTGCTTTATCCATTAAGCTATGGGGACGGCGAAGGTTTATTCGGATTTTATTTTAATCAAAATTTTTATTTAGTCAATCTTAAAAGGATCGAGATATTCTTTAAAATCGGCTGCCTGAAATTTATTTTCTTTTTCTTGCCAGATTTTC
>FWPV01003978.1_pt1 | contig 32342 bp, 27 predicted proteins | sample 2228371 | NCBI WGS metagenome assembly FWPV01 (sample SAMEA103939776, study PRJEB20133) | metagenome
GGAAGGTCAGCACGACGCTTTTGCGCTGTTGCCGGCCTGGAATGAACGTTATCTCTGTGTCAAAGCTTTTACTTATTTACCGCAAAACGCGGCCAAAGGCCGGCCTGTGCTGCATTCACAGCTGATGCTATTTGCGCGGGAAGGCGGTGAGCCACTCGCTTTTATCGACGGAGTTGCCGTGACCTGTGCCCGCACCGCAGCAGTGTCGGCACTGGCGGCCTTTCATCTGGCGCGGCCTGATGCCGGCAGTTTGTTATTGCTGGGTACCGGCAATCTGGCGATGCCGCTGTTAAGAGCGCATCTGGCCATCAGGCCACTTTGCAAGATAAGCCTGTGGGGCCGAAATGCGGAGAAAACCAAAGCACTTTACACACAGGCAAAAAACGAGTTATTGCCCTTGTATCCAGATTTGCACATCGAGATTGCCGCAGATTTGGTCAGCGCGCAAAAAACACATCAGATCATTATCGCGGCAACGGGTTCAGCTGAGCCATTGTTGTTTGGGGAGTTCATCGCTGCCGGTACTCATGTGGATTTGCTGGGTAATCACAATGTGGACAAAAGAGAATGTGACAGTGCCCTGGTGCAACAAGCGCGGGTTTTTGTTGATGATAAACACAATGTGCTGAAAGAAGCCGGTGAGTTGTTATTGCCCATTGCCGAAGGTTGTTTTCACGAAACACAAATTCAGGGGGATTTGGCGGCTTTATGCCGGGGTGGTTTTTTGCCACAGGCTTTGGCGCAAACTGCAGCGCAGCTGCCGCCTGCACGGCAACAACACAGCGATATCACTTTATTTAAGTCGGTCGGGACAGCGCTCAGTGATTTGCTTTGTGCTGCTTTGGTCTATGAGCGCAAGCTCAAAGCGGAGCAGCAAAGCGAATGAGTATGGTGACATCAGAATCGACCTCAGCACCTTCTGGCCAGCACCCGGCGGCCCGTAGCGACGCAACGGTGTCTGCCGTAGTTGCAACCAAAGGCAAAGCAGGGCGCAGTGCTTTTCCGGCGGCTTTTTATCTGGCCAATGGCATGGAGATTTTTGAGCGGTTGGCCTGGTATGGTTTTTTTACCTTGTCGTCTTTGTATCTGACCAGTCCGCTTAGCCAGGGCGGTCTGGCTTTTACTGAACAACAACGGGGTTTTGTGCAGGGCATGATCCCGTTTTTATTGTATTTATTGCCCGTGCTTACCGGTGCCATGGCCGACCAATATGGTTACAGGCGCATGTTTTTATTATCTTTTATGCTGATGGCGCCGGGTTATTATCTGCTGGGTCAGGTGCAGGATTTTTGGGCATTTTTTGCGGTGTTTTTGCTGGTTGCGCTCGGTGCCGCCTGTTTTAAACCCGTGGTGGTGGGCACTGTCGGGCGCAGCACCGATGACAGCAACAGAGGCCTGGGTTTTGGTATTTTTTATACCATGGTCAATATTGGTGGTTTTATCGGGCCATTGGTCGCAGGTTATGTGCGCGCTATCAGCTGGGACTGGGTGTTTGTGATGTCGGCGTTCTGGATAAGCCTGAACTTCATTCCGGCATTACTCTGGTATAAGGAGCCGAAAAAGTCGCATCAACAGGGCTCGCAGTTACCGCTACTGCAGGAAATTCAGCTGGTGCTGGGCAATGGCCGGCTGGCCATTCTGGTGCTGCCGCTGTTGCTGCTTTTAATGTTCAGCAGTTTAACGGCGTTGGTTTTTTGGCAAATCGCTGCGATTGCCGGTTTGTGGATCACGCTGAATGCAAGCTGGAGCCTGCTGCTGGCCGCCGGTCACAGCAAGGCAACACGCTGGTACTCATCACCGATGAAAATAGGCAATAAAGCTTTTGTTTGGTATTTATTGATCCTGACCGGCTTCTGGACCATCTACAACCAGCTGTTTATTACAGTGCCGCTTTTTATCCGCGATTTTGTGGATACCCGTGATTTAGTGCAGGCTATAGCGCAATTTGCGCCGTCCTGGCTGGATTATCTGGCTGCGGTGGATGTAAAGCAGCTGGCGCAGCTGTTGCCAGGGCTTGCTGATGCTTATCAGCAGCAAAGTCAGAGTCTTTTGCAAATTAGTCAGACTTTGCATCACTACAAAGTGCGGGTTCCTGCCGAAGAGCTGGCACCAGCACTGCAGGCACTGGCACTACAACAAACCGATGCCGCAAGCCTCGCCGCAGTCTGGCAACAGCAGCACCGGCAGCTGAATCCGGAGTATATTGTCAATCTGGGGTTTGCGCTGATAGTGCTATTGCAGATTGCCATCAGTTTAGCTATTGCCCGGATGCCGGCGCTGCCTATTTTGGTGGGCGGCACCCTGGTGCTAAGTGCCGGCCTGTTTTGTTTTGGTGTCAGTGGTCTGTTGCCAATTGGCGGTTTTGCGATCGCGGGTGCTGTGTTGTTATTTTCGCTTGGCGAAATGCTGGCATCGCCCAAAAGTCAGGAATATGTGGCTGCTATTGCACCAGGCCATCAGACAGCCATGTATATGGGTTACTATTTTGTCGCTATGGCACTTGGTTATTTATTTGCCGGTTTATTGTCGGGTTGGGCTTATCAGTTGTTTGCGATAGAGCAGCAACAGCCGATGTTAATGTGGACTTTTTTTGCATCCCTTGGGCTTTTAACTTCATTGCTGCTGTTCTGGTTACATTATTCTGTTTCTAAAGCGCATTCAGTCACATAATGTTGTAGTCAAAGACAGCAACCAAAGTCAGCGGTAATCAGCTGTGATTGCCGCTGCCAATTTTACTTTGCAGATATTGCAGCACCAGTTTAAGCCCGGCTTTCATATGGGTGCGATGTGGATACACCAGATGAACGGGCAAAGGTTTTGGCATATAGTCGGGCAATACAGCCACCAGCAAGCCAGACTGCAACTCTTCTTCCACCTGATAGCGGGTGACAAACATCAGCCCCATGCCTGCCAGCACTGTGGGTTTGGCGGCTCTGTTGCTGTTGGTATAAAAAGGTCCGCTGGCCGGTACTTTCAGCACCTGGCCATCTTCGAGAAACTCCCAGCTGGTTTCCGGCCCGCCACTGCCGGTAGAGATACAGGCATGGTGCACCAGATCGCTCGGATGTTGTGGCACACCATGAGTCGCCAGATAAGCCGGTGACGCCACCAGCACTATCGGCAGATGGGTCAGTGGCCGGGCTATTAAACTGGAGCTGGGTAATTTGCCAAAACGAATGGCCAAATCCACTTCATCAGCCACCAAATCAACCATTTTGTCGTTGAGATCAAGTTCTAACTGCAGCTTCGGATAACGTTGTAATAGCTCAGGAATGAGTGGTGCTATGACTTTGGAGCCGTAAGTCACTGCCACACTGATGCGGATACTGCCGATGGGTTCATCCCGCAGTTCAGCCAGATGATGCTCGGCCTGATCGGCCTGTCGCACCACCTGCTGACAATAAGCAAAAAAAGCCTGCCCCTCACTGCTGAGCTTAAGCTGGCGGGTTGTTCTTTGTAATAAGCGCACCGCCAGATGTTGTTCAAGCCTCGCTATGGCTTTACTGACCGCACCTTTGGACATCCCCAGTGCAATAGCAGCCTGGGTAAAACTGCCACTTTCCACCACTCTGGCAAAAATGGCCATATCACTCAGTCTTTGTAATAACGACATTGTAACCCCGTATTTAACAGCAGCTGTGGATGATACCAATAAGATATCGGGCTGATTGTTTCTTTTAGGAAACAAAGTATCTCTGAGTTGCTGTCTAATCAAGGTAACAATCTGCTTTTACAATACGCAGGTCGCAATCGGCAACAAGGAGCCTGGTGATGTTTTTCCAAATTTTATTCAGAGTGTTTAAAGGAATGCTGGAAATGGACGGAGTGATGGTGGATAAATTACCGCCACCACAACAAGACAAAACAAGCTGCTGTGACAGTGCCTGTCAGGCCAAAGTAAAACCCTGATCTAAAAGCCAGATCTCAAATCCAGAGCAAAACGCCGGTTGGTTTGCTACCGGCGTTTAAGATGGCAAGGTAGGGTGTGGCTGTGTTGCAGCAGAGATACAGCACTGCAGTCAGACTTGGCTCTGCTGGTAATTTTCAATCGCCTGATCAAGTTGTAACAGCGTTGGCGGGTTACAGCCCTTGCTGGCAATATTTAAGCTGGCTGCCAGCATAGCCCGGGTTAAACATTGTTCCAGCTGCAGGGCATGACACTGGCTCGCGTCAGGTAAACCCAGTTTTAACAATGCAGCAAGTAAATTGGCCCAAAAGGTGTCGCCAGCGCCGACAGTATCGACAAAGGGCACTGCGGTTATCACCGGCAATCTGATCTGGTGATCTTGCCAGAAAATCGCTGCACCTTTATCCCCTTCGGTCAGCGCCAGCAAAGCAGCGGGTGCAGTTTGCCTGATTGTGGCTATCGCATCGGGCAGCGCCAGAGCGGCAAAAAGTAACTGCAAATCTTCATCGCTGGCTTTAATAAAATCACTTTGTTGAATCATTTCAAGCACAAAGTTGCGGTAGGCGATAGGATCGGATACCGCATTCAGCCGCACATTGATATCAAGTGCAATCTGAATACCACGCGCTTTTGCCGCTGCAACCACCTGACGGATGCGGGGCGCGTCTTCGCTCTCCAGTGCCAGTGAGCCTAAATGCAGCAGTTGGCAAGCGGGCGGCAAAGCGGCAATTTGTCGGTCGGCACAGATATCACGATCGGCAATCCCAGTGCGGTACAAGCTGTATTGAGGCTGTAGTTGCTCGTTGATACTGACCAGTGCCAGCGAGCTTGGGCAGTGACTGAAGCTATCAAGGCCATAGGTTGCGCCATTTTGACGCAGATAATCAGCGAACTGCCGGCCAAAGTTATCTTGTGACAAAGGTGAAATATAACTGACCTGAATTTGTTGCCTGGCCGCGCCTATAGCAACATTAAAAGGCGACCCCCCAAGACAAGGCCGGTACATGCCATTGGCGTCAGGCAACAAATCAACAACGTTTTCTCCAATTACAGCAAGCATAGTAGTATCCTGTGGCAGTCAGCTCAGCCAGAAGCCGCGGTTGGCTATTGTTTAAAAATCATATAACTTAATCAATTAAGATGAAAGCCTGAAGTGACCGGAATATGAGTAAATTAACGCTGAAAAGTGTGGCAAAAACGCTGGGGGTCTCGACAGCCACCATATCCAATGCCTTTAACAGACCTGATCAGCTGTCGGTTGGGCTCAGAGAAAAAATACTCAGTGCTTGTGCTGAGCTTGGTTATTTTGGCCCAAACAAAGCCGCACAGTCGCTGCGTACCGGTAGTTCAGGCATTGTGGCCGTGATTTTATCTGACTCACTGGAATATATGGTCAGCGACCCTGTGGCCAGTCAGTTTTTACAAGGGGTTACCCGTGAGCTGGAGCGGCATAAACTGCATTTGTTGTTGTTTTCCGGCAGCAGTGCAAATCTGGAAGCGATCAGTGATTTTGTCGATGGTTTTATTTGTTATGGCGCACCACGCAATCTGGGGCTGATTGAACAATTAACACGCAGCCCAAAGCGGGTGTTGACCGTCGATTTTGACTTACCCGGCCGGCCCTCCGTGAATATTGATAATGAGCAGGCGGCCTATCGAAGTGCGCTGGCGGTGTTAAAGCCCACTGATACAGTTGCCATTTTAGGTTTACGGCTGATTGATGCCCCCAACAGCCGTCCTGTGTTGCAAGCGCCCATGTGGGACAACCAAAGTTCGATTGCCCATCGCAGGCTGGATGGTTATCTGCGGGCTATGGCAGAGTGCCGTTTGACCCTCCGGAGCCAGTATCTGTGGCATTTGCCTGAAAGTAATCAGCATTATGGTCAGCTTGCTGCCAAAGCTGTGCTGGCGCTTGAGCCCAGACCTACAGTGCTGTTGTGTATGAGTGATTTAATTGCCCTCAGCGCCATGCGCGAAGCATTACAACAAGGCATTGAGATCCCGAAACAGCTCAGAGTGGTTGGTTTTGATGGCATTGAAGAAACGTTACGCTATCACCCGACCCTCAGCACTGTCTGGCAGTTCAGTGATGCCAAAGGCCAGGCTGCAGTGCGGGCATTTTTGTCCGGTGACGACAGCCCCCAGCTGTTACCTTATGAGCTCAGGCTGGGGGAGAGCAGTTAATCATTTGGAATGCGTTGCCACAACACTTGCTGGTTTAATAAACCAGCAAGTCAGCCAATTGCAGTTGTTGTGCTGCTTGTCCCTGATGTTGCCAGGCAAGGGTGGCCGTCAGGCTATCCAGTTGTAGGCTTAAACTGGCCTGATGGTCGCCGTGTTGCCAGTTCAGTTGATACAGGTTTGGCGCTAAAGTCTGGCTAAAGTCGCCATCAAAGGCTTGCAGGGTACGGCGCAGCTGGATGAGTTTCATCAAGGCTTTTACCACAGGTTTTTGCAGTGCCAGCTGCAGGCTGCTCTCATCAAAATACGGCCTGTTAATGTCACGGCCCACCGCAGTTTTCTTTAACAGCGCAACGTCATTTTCTGCTGCCAGCAGTCCGCCATAATAAATCTGACTGATGCCAGGGCAAAACAGCTGAATAGCACGCGCCAGCAGATAGTGCTCGTTGTTGCGGCCCAGGGCATCGTAAAAACTGCAATTAACCTGATACAAATCAACATTATTGGCGGCGTTGCCTGTTGCCAGTTTTGAGCTGCCGCCGCTGTTGTGATGGATTTTTTCCACCAGGTTATCCAGTTCTGGATCTGTTAAGAGTCCCGCAGCGCCCTGATAATCCGCTGCGTCGACAATACCAATGCCGTCATGGGTGTCCAGCACCGTAATACAATTACGCGGGGCTATATCCAGCCAGGTTTTTAAGGCATAGGCGCTACCGCTGAAAATGGTATGCAATACCAGAGGTGGCAACGCAAAGTCGTACACCATGTCACAGCGTTTGGCGATTTCTATCTGCGTTTTATGATAACCATGAATTTCAACCAGGCAGGTCATGCCACGCGCCTTGGCTTGCTTTGACAGTTTTTCAATAAATTCAAAGGTTTCAGGCTGCATAAAACAACTGCTGCCGGCTTTTTTAATGGCATAACCAGCCGCGTCCAACCGGATATATTTAACACCATGGTCGGTAAAACGCTGCAAAATGGCCTGCAGGTAAGCTTCACCCTGAGCGGAAGCAACATCGATATCAATCTGATTGGCGGTAAAAGTGGTCCAGAATGCTTTGGTGTCACCATTGGCTAAGCGAATATCGGTAAAGCAGGGGGTTGGCCTTGGCCGGTAAATGGCATCGAGCTGGGCCTGATCCGGCTGCTGACCAAACACTTTGTCACGGGTTAAAAACAGTGGCCAGTAGGGGGATCTTTCGCCTTGTTGCAGGACATCCAGAAATTGCGGTGACTGCGCCGACATATGATTAACAATCATATCCGCCATAATGGGGTAATCGGCCGCCAGACGTTCAATATCAGCCCAGCTACCTAAGCGGCTGTCCACTGCGGTATGGTCTGTCGGGTCAAAGCCTGCATCTTCACCGTCAATAGGCGGGTAAAACGGCAGCAAATGCACAGCATCAAACAAGCCGGCCAGTTGCCCCTTAAGCAGCCTGTGTAAATCCGTTATTTTTCCGCCACTTAATCTATCAACATAGGTGATTAACTGGATCTGGTTGGTCTGTACAGCATGGGTCATTGTGCGCTTCCTAAAAAAATATTTGCATCTTAAACGATTAAGATATAGCTTTAAGCCAGCACACAACTTTGTCAAGCCCCCAGGGAATAATTACAGGGCGAAGGTACAAAGCACTGTCACCAGGCGTCTAAACCGGATGAGGAATGAAGGCCAGCCTGCTGTAACCACGGGGAATAAAATGCAGACAAGTAAAACGCATGGGGTCGCTGTTTCTGCCGATGGCACCCTTGATGCAACACAACAGGCGACACAACAGGCAACAGAACAGATACAGCGCCAGGTGCGCTGGATGACTTATCTGATGTTTTTTGTTTTTGCCATGACCACAGACGCAGTTGGCGTCATTATTCCGCAGGCCATGGCGCAATACCAACTGAGCTTATTTCAGGCCAGTGCTTTTCATTACGTTCCTATGGTGGCCATTGGCCTGGCCGGACTGTTCCTTGGGCGGCTGGCAGATAAATTGGGGCGCAAAAGTCTGATTATCGTGGGTCTGAGTCTGTATGCTGGCGCTTGTTATGCTTTTACCGCCGGCGATAATGCACTGTTTTTTATCCTGCTGATGGGCATTTGTGGTTTGGCAATCGGCATCTTTAAAACGGCCGCTCTGGCCCTTATCGGCGATATCAGCCCTGACAGCTTAAGCCACACCAGAACCATGAATAAAGTGGAAGGTTTTTTTGCACTCGGCGCTATCGCTGGTCCTGCATTAGTGACGGTGATGATTGCTGCTTCAATACACTGGAAACAGTTATATCTGGTTGCCGGTTTGTTGTGCACTGTACTGGTCATTATGGCGGCCAGATTGCCATATCCGCCTTATCAGGCCGCGGCCGAACAGGTTTCGCTGCGTCAGTCACTGGCTTTATTAAAAGATCGCTACGCACTGGGTTTTTCCCTGGCCATTGCACTTTATGTGGGCTGTGAAGTGGCTATTTTTGTCTGGTTGCCGACTCTGCTGGCCGATTATCAAGGCAGTTTTGCTGTTGTTGCAACGCATGCCATCACGCTGTTTTTTATGCTTCGTGCCGCCGGGCGTTTTGTCGCCGGAGTTATCCTGCAACATTTTTGCTGGAGCAGTGTGATGGCAAGCTGCACCCTGGCCATTTTTGCCTGTTTTTTCTTTAGTATGCTCGGCGGCAAAGCGGTTGCACTTTGGTTAATGCCGCTGTCCGGTCTTTTTATGTCTATGATTTACCCCACGTTAAACTCCAAAGGCATCAGCTGTTTTGGCCGTCAGCAACACGGTGCTGTTGCCGGTTTGATCCTGGCATTTACTGCCTTATCAGCATCGCTGGCACCGGCGCTGATGGCGCTTATCGGAGATTTAGCGGCCGATGTCAGTGCCGGTTTTTATCTTGCCACTGTTTTTTCGGCATTGCTTGCAGCGGCCATGCTTTACAACTACCTGGCACAACCGGCCAAACGCCGGCTTGATTACCGCCGGCAATCATAACCTGATACCTAAAATGATAAGTCAGATCGATGTTGTCGGTTTAATAGACTTAAACGATTAAGTTTTTAATAAAAGAGCTGTCCAGTCAAAGAGATAGCACAATCAACACGGGAGCTAGACGATGAAAATACAACAGATAAAACCTGCTTATCTTGCGCTGGCGGTCAGCCTGGCCCTGGGCAGTGGTTATGCACAGGCACAACAGAATGAGTCAAAGGCACAGCCTGCCGATGACAGTAAAACTCAGGCTGAGTCTGCAGCCGGTGCAGGCCTTGATTTTGAGCGTATTGTGGTCACAGGCGCTGTTGCCCGTAAACAAACTGTGATGCAATCAAGCGTCTCGGTCAGCACTTTAACGCCCACTGATATTGAAGTGGCAACCCCACGCAGCACAGCGGAGATATTCCGTATGCTACCCGGCGTGCGCAGTGAATCAACCGGCGGCGAAGGCAATGCCAATATTGCCGTGCGCGGTTTACCTGTTGCATCGGGCGGTGCCAAGTTCTTAGCACTGCAGGAAGATGGTTTGCCGGTATTGCAATTTGGCGATATCGCCTTTGGGAATGCCGATATCTTTTTGCGATCTGACGCCACCTTAGCCCGTCTGGATGTGATCCGGGGTGGCTCAGCCAGCACAGCCGCCAGCAATTCACCCGGTGGTATTATTAATTTTGTCAGTAAAACCGGTGAAAACGAAGGCGGCAGTATCGCCTTAACCAATGGCCTGAATTACGACAGCTTCCGCACCGACTTTGAATATGGTGGTGATATCAATGCAGAAACCCGCTTTCATATCGGTGGTTTTGTCCGGCAGGGCGAAGGTGTGCGGGATCCGGGTTATCAGGGCGAAAGCGGTTATCAGCTCAAAGCCAACCTGACCCGCGAATTTGACAGCGGTTATGTACGGTTATATCTGAAACACCTGAACGACAAAGCCGCCAGTTACATGCCAATGCCGATGCTGGCGGATGGCCGCTCAGTTGCTGGTTTTGATGCAAAGCGCGACACTTTACAGTCGGCCTATTTAACACAAACTGTGCGCCTTAACGGCGATAATCAAATTTCCCGCGGTGATGTGCGTGACGGTATGAACCCACAGGTGAACAGTGTGGGTGCTGAAGCTGTGTTTGAGTTGCCGGAAGGCTGGACCATGGAAAACCGCTTTCGTTTAAGCGATATCAGCGGCAATTTTATCACCCTGTTCCCGGCAGAAGTTGGCGATAGTCAACAAATGGCAAACAGTATTGCAGGCGCTGGGGCAGCACTGAGTTACGCCGTAGGGCCAAATGCCGGTCAGGCCTATAACGCCAAAAATGCCATGCGTATTCATACTTTTGATGTTGAGCTCAATGACTTTGGTTCTATCGTCAATGATCTGAAATTGTCCCGCAGCTTTGGCGATGTGGATGTTAACCTTGGGTATTATGTTGCCGACCAGAACATCAGTATGTCCTGGTTGTGGAACAGTTATCTGATGGCACTCAAAGGGGACAATGCTGAGCTTTTGAATGTGACTGCTGCCGATGGCACCGCGTTTTCCGAACAAGGTTTAGTCGCTTATGGCGTGCCCTATTGGGGCAATTGTTGTCAGCGTAATTACGATACCAGCTACAGCATAAAAGCGCCTTATGCCGGTTTGAGCTGGGCTTTTGGCAGCTTGTCACTGGACGCCAGTGTGCGTCGTGACAATGGGGATGCGTCCGGCACTTATGCTGGCGCTGCACAAAGTGCACGGGATATGAATAACGACGGCGTAATCAGCCGTGTTGAGCAAAGTGTGTCCGGTATCAATCTGGCCCAGCCAAACCTGGTCAACTACAGCTGGGGTTATAACTCCTATTCCGCCGGCGCCAACTATCAGCTTGAGACAGATTGGGCGCTGTTTGCCCGTGTCAGTCAGGGGGGCCGTGCCAATGCGGATCGTTTGTTATTCGGCAAGGTAAATGCCGATGGCAGCGTGGCCAAAGAGGACGCTGTTGATGAAGTGACTCAGTATGAATTTGGCAGTAAAAGCCGTCATGGTGATTTAAACCTGTTTGCGACGGCCTTTTACGCCGAAACCGAAGAGCAGAATTTTGAAGCGACCAGCCAGCGCTTTTTTGACCGGGTTTATCAGGCGCAAGGCCTGGAGCTGGAAAGCAGCTACCGCTTGGGTGATTTGGAACTGCGCGGCTCTGTCACGCTGACCGATGCCGAAATCAGCAAAGATGTGTTAAATCCGGAGCTGGTCGGTAATAAACCACGGCGCCAGGCGGATCTGTTGTATAGCCTGCTGGCCCGTTATTACCTGGAAAAAGCCCAGCTGGGACTCAGCATTATTGGCAGCAGTGACGCTTATGCGCAGGATAATAATGACCTGAAGTTCAGTGGTTATGCTCAGGTCAACGCTTTTGCCAGCTACAATTTAGCGCAAAACCTTGATCTGTCGTTGAATATTAACAACCTCTTTGACAAAGTTGGTTTAACCGAAGCAGAAGAGGGCTCAGTGCCGGCCAACGGTATTATCCGTGCCCGCACTATTAATGGCCGTACCGCCTCACTGGGTTTGAAGTATCAGTTTTAAGCCCATCCATGCGAATTAAAAACACCCCGTAACAGCGGGGTGTTTTTTTATCCGGCGAGCAAATATGAAGAATTAGCATCAGTGCATCCAATGGGTATTTGCATTTAATTTCCCACCTCATTGCAACCTGTCGTTACCACCTGTTGCAGGTGAATCACACCACCACGTTTATGCAAAGTACCACTTCGTCGAAAAGTGGCGTTGTACCAAGAGTTGCCATGAGTTTGTGTTGCAGTTAACGTCCGCTTTGACCGTAAAGCGGACATTGCTAAGACCGAATGAACCGCAGCTCTCGAAATATTCGAAACATTAAAACATTGCCAACAGGTTAACAATACGTGCATTATTCAGCTCAATTTTTAGTTGATGGTCAATATATAAAGTATCAGTACGACGGATGCACACCGTTTAAAACCGGTGAATCTTGGTTGCAAATGTTGGTATGACGACCCTACCTACTGCATGCAATTGGCAATGCGTTGGGGAATAGTATCGTTGCCGGTCTAAGTGCGAAATCTGGTAATGGTCAGTTATCTGCCAAAGAGCAAGCTGCTCTTGACCAGAAGATGGCCGCCATGGATAAGAAAATCCAAGCCAAACTCAATGGCCAATCGGGCGCTACTGATCCAGTAATCCAAATGCAGTCACAGAACGGTGTATTGGTGCCGCAAGGCAGTAACCCTGTCGAGATTTTTGATTGGTATCAGGAAAATGGTTTGTTAGAAACCATGGATGATCAGCAGTATCACAAGCTAGCTTTGGGTGCCAATGCTTATGAAGATAAGTCGCTGGCGCGCATTCAAGCGAGTATGGATTATTCGCAGATGCTGCGACAAGACCTGATGCGCAAGCAGTACAGTGTTGATGCTTCGGCTTATCGATTGGCGCAGTCAGCGCATGAAATGAAGTACTACGCGTTGGGTGGGGGAGACCAAGGTGGCAGTGATAGAAGATTTATTCCAATAACTCCAGCCCCCACTCCTACGACTGTAAGGTCACCGGAAAAGCCTTTTGATTGGTCTAATGCTGCAGGAAAAGCATCAACGATCATAGGCGCTGCTGGTAACTCGTTGGACATGGCCGCAACACTGAAAGCAAAAGATGCCGCCAACGCTATTCTGAATCGCGGGGGCAATCTGAATGCTTACCAGAGAGGACTGCTTGATGATGCTGCGAAGTTATCGCAGACCGAAGCGATATTTAGTACAACGAGCAAATCAGGTCAGGCCATATCAGTGGTTAGTGCATCAGGTTTGGGTAAGTTGGCTCGTGGAGTTCCACTTGCAGGAAACCTTCTGGGCTTAGCAACTATTCCGATTGATGCATACAGCGCGCCTAAGGGGCAGGGATGGGATGCGGGTATTGCAGCAACAGTTTCTTTTGGAGGTGGTTTTGTAGCTGCAACGGCTGGTTTTAAAGGAGGGGCATTGCTTGGTGCAGCCGCAGCGCTTTTTGTTGGCCCTCTTGCAATACCTGTGTTAGCTGCGGTTGGGGCAATTGCTTTTGCAGGCGTTTATGAATTCGGTGACTATGGTACGGAAGTTAAACAGTGGACATTGAAACAACTTAAATGATTTCAATGACATAGTCTCCAAACCAATTTGATTTGCTTACTATTGTTACTGTAGAGCCAGCCTTTAAAGGCTGGCTTTTATTTTTATCCCAGTGGATTCTATGGAGAGTGTCTGAGCTGTTGTTTAAATAATATATTTTCACTAATCCACTTTTTTGCAATGTGGATAATTCAATAATTTTTGCGTGGGAATAACTTTGTGTACTAGATGTATATTTGCTAGGCATGGCTGGAGCCCATTGCAGCATGAATGTAAACGCAATACATAAGCCGATCATAGACAATGGTGTGAAGAGAGCTATTTTAAATTTATCCGATCTTGATTTTTTTTGCTTGAGCGAATATTGATAACCAGTTAGACCGGTTTTGGGCTCCTTTCGAATGAAAATTAGATAAGTGGAGAACAAGAGTATTAAAGGGAGTATCACGAATTTCAGAACGGAGATATATTCTATGCTTGGAACAAATGGCATTGATGCAGAGGTCCAAGTAAACCAGCCATAGATTAGCGGAATCAATGCGATTAGAATGATTTTAATTGTACGGTACCGACCCATTGTTTACTTCCTTTGCGTATATCGACGAGATAATAGGACATCCACTTTAACCAACAGCAATGCGTTGGGGAATAGCATCGTTGCCGGTCTGAGTGCGAAATCTGGCCCATCTGCTGAAAACGGTAAGTTATCTGCGACGAGATAATAGCGACTAGATAATAGGACATCCACTTTAACCAACAGCGAATATTTGCAGAGAATGAAAAACAAAAAAGCCCATCTGTTTAAATGGGCTTTGGCCTATTAGGTGAAACTAAAGACTCTATAGCGGAAAATGCGGTTCGTCGGAGAATGTCAGGCAAAGCGGGGAGTCGCATTGTGCTGTTTTAACAAAAAAATTGGTTACAACGCAAGCAATCTAACCAAAGGCCTGCCGTGCTGCGGTAATGCCCACAATACGTTGTTGTTTGAATTTTTCGCAAAACTCCATCATGCGGGCTGCGCTGCCAATTACCCGGTGATAGTTGTGCTCCAGCCCTTCGCAGTTTGCAAGCCAGGCTGCTGAACGAATGTGTAATTTGGCCAGAATAGGGGGAATGTCAGCATTGATAAAGCCACGTTTGCCGGCTTTTATTTGCCGGCCGCTCCAGTCAACCAGCTGAATATATTCAACTAAATTGTACGGGATATGGGCTGGGTTGTTGGTGTGATGCGAGTCACCGGCAAAAGGCAGTAGCAGCAGCCGCATTGGCGAATCGGCGTGGTCGAGCCTTGCCTGAATCGATGTGAAGTCGCTTTCTTCAAGCGTTGCTGCCATGGTGGCACGGATAGGATTTAAATCCACGTATGCCATGGCCTGCAACTCTGCACATTCATCCAGCAACGCCTGAGATTTAAACCGCCCCTCCCAGAACCGGCCGGTGCAATTATCTTCTGCGTTGGCCATGCGCGCGATAGGTTCATTTAAACAACGCATAAACCAGCTTAAATCATAAAGTCTTGCCCGGCGTTCTTCAATTTGTCGTATCGCTTCAATGGTTTCTGCATCAGACATGCCTTCGCCATCGGCATATCTTTTGGATAAAGCGGGTAGGGAATACAAAGCGCTCCAACGTGTGATGACCTCGGCAACAGATAACTCCAGAGCGCGTTGTTTTTGAATGCGAACCACCAAATGATAATGGTTGGACATAATGGCGTAAGCTGAAATATCAATACAAAACAACTGAGTAAGTTCGGCCAGACGTGCCACTATGGCATCCCGGCGATGACTGAAATCTTTGTTATCCACCACGCCAAACAAAAAAGTGCGGCGCACGCAGCGACTAACAACATGATAACTGGGTGTGGTATCGACAGATACCAGAGTTCTCCTGGGCATCGGCATATCGAACTCCTTGACGATCCGTGTCTAAGGCAGAGTTTTACTATGGTTGCTGAAATGTTAATGTCAAGGTTGGTTTTGGCTTGAGTGGGTGTCCTTGGAATCTTCCGGTTTTGGCTTGAGTGGGTGTCCTTGGAATCTTCAATTACCAAATTTCAGATACAAAAAAACCGACATCAAGCCGGCTTTTAAGTTGGTTGCGGGAGTCGCCCGGTTTTTTTGAAAGCGAACCGACGACCTTCGGGTTATTTATTTCAAGTACCAAAGTACAGATACAACCCTGAATTTCAGATACAAAAAAACCGACATTAAGTCGGCTTTTAAGTTGGTTGCGGGAGCCGGATTTGAACCGACGACCTTCGGGTTATGAGCCCGACGAGCTACCAGGCTGCTCCATCCCGCGTCCGTCATTGCGGGGCGCATCTTATGGTTTTTAACTGCTGATGGCAAGTCACAATTTTGATTTAGCGGCAATTTTGCAACTGACTGCTGCTTTAATCGGCAATCTGCTGCTTTATTGGCTGATCCCAACTAAATTAGCCAGCAAATGCAGCCGTGAAGCGCAAAAACGCACGGCGGATTTAACAAAGCTTCTGCTATAATGCGCGCCAATTTGCCAAAAGGTAGTGTATATGCAGGAATTCTGGGCCTTAACCTCGAAAGGGGTTGAAGAAGTGTTAGCCACCGAAATTAAACAACATGGCGGTGAAGTTGTAAAACTGGGTTTGGGTATGGTGCGTTTTACCGCCACGACCGAAACCGCCTATCGTTTGTGTTTATGGTCGCGGCTGGCCACCCGGATCATGCGCCAGATAGCTGCTGTGGCTATTGATGAACAAAGTGATGTTTATCAGGTCGCAAGCGGCATCGACTGGTCGCAGTATATGAAGGTGAACCAAAGTTTAGCGCTGGAGTGTGTGGGCAAACACCCAACTATCGATAACACCCAGTTTGGCGCTATGCGCGTGAAAGATGCGATTTGCGACCAATTTCGCAATAAAACCGGCGAAAGACCCAATGTGGACAGGCTGGAGCCTGATGTCCGTTTTCAGTTACGGATGGAGCGCACCCATTTTTATTTTGCCCAGGATTTTTCCGGCCCTTCGTTACATCAGCGGGGCTACCGCAAAGAGCAGGGCGAAGCGCCTTTAAAAGAACATCTGGCGGCAGCACTGCTGATTCGCTCCGGCTGGCAGTTTAACCAGCCGCTGCTCGACCCATTTTGTGGCTCCGGCACTTTATTAATTGAAGCGGCTTTAATGGCCCGTAATCTGGCGCCTGGTTTAAAACGCCCGCATTTTGCTTTTGAAAAACTGCAGGATTTTGACGCATCCATGTGGCACCAGCTGCGTGCCGACGCTTTAGCGGCGCGCCGCGCTATTGAACCTGGTGTGCGTTTTATTGGTTTTGACCTGGATAGCCGCTCGCTGGAAAAAGCACGGCAAAACGCCAACAGAGCAGGGCTCAGTGATTTAATTGAGCTAAAACAAGGTGATGCAACCAAGCTTGAAGCCATTGAAGGGCTCTCACCTGGTGTGATTGTCACCAACCCGCCTTATGGTGAGCGGTTAAGTGATTTACCTGCGCTTATTCCGGTGTATGCCGAATTTTCGCTTAGGTTAAAACAACATTTTGCCGGTTGGCGTTTGGCGGTTATCACCTCCAACAGCGATTTATTGCGGGCGCTGAAATTATCCAAACTGAAAAACTATAAGTTTAACAACGGTCCGCTGGAATGTGACTTTAGCCTGTTTGATCTCACCGAAAAACAGGTGCAGGTGAACAGTGCAGCGCCAGCGCAGTTTTTTGCCGAAAGTGATTCTTTTGCCAACAGACTAAAGAAAAACGTGAAGCAACTGGAAAAGTGGGCCAAACGCGAGAATATCAGCTGTTATCGTTTGTATGATGCTGATATTCCAGAATATAACGTCGCCGTTGACTGGTACGACGGTGAAGTGGTGATCCATGAATACGCAGCGCCCGCTAATGTTGATGAGCAGATAGCACAAAAACGTTTATTTGATATTGTGAATTTAACACCCAAGGTACTGGGTATTCCGGCCGACAAAATGGTGCTGAAAGTTCGCGAAAAACAAAAAGGCAAAGAGCAGTACCAGGTGCTGGCCAAAGCCGGTCAGTACAAAGTCGTCAGCGAATATGGTGCTAAGTTCTGGGTGAACCTGCGTGATTATCTCGATACAGGTTTATTTTTGGATCACCGCGTGACCCGTCGTGCTATTCAACAACAAAGTAAAAACAAAGCGGTGTTAAACCTGTTTGCCTACACCGGCACTGCCTCAGTGCATGCAGCCCTTGGTGGCGCCCGTAATGTCACCACTGTTGATATGTCAAACACTTACCTCGACTGGGCCAAACGCAATTTTGAATTAAATCAGCTCAGTGGCAAACAGTATCAGTTTGTACAGGACAATGTGCTGGATTGGCTTAAAGGCTGTAAAAACCAGTTTGATCTGATTTTTGTAGACCCACCCACTTTTTCCAACTCAAAACGGATGGAAGATACCTGGGATGTACAACGTGACCATGTGAAACTTTTGAATATGCTGACGACTTTATTGGCGCCAGGCGGCAAGGTGATCTTCTCCAACAACAAACGCCGTTTTAAGCTGGACTACGACGCGCTACAACAAGCCGGCTGGCAGATCAAAGACATTTCCGCCGCCAGTTTGCCGGAAGATTTTAAACGTAATGTGCATATTCATGTTTGTTTTGAACTGACGCGGGCGGCCTGATGCAAGCAGTGACTTTATACAGCACCTGGGGCTGCCACTTGTGTGAAGAGGCCGAGGCGCTTCTTAAGCAGGCCGCTGTCAATTTTCAGCTGGTTGATATAGTCGACGACGAGCAGGCTTTTGCCACATTTCGGCTGCATATTCCGGTGGTTGCAATAGAACAACAATATTTGTACTGGCCTTTTGACTTGGATGCCCTGACGGCTTTTGTCAAAACTCACAGTAATAAAGGATAAGAGTGTGGAATTATTACGTTTTCAGCAAGCGAGTTTAGCTTTTGGCACCAACCCTGTGCTGGATAAAGTGGATTTTAGTTTATTTGCCGGCGAGCGGGTGTGTTTAGTGGGGCGCAATGGTGCCGGTAAATCCACCATGCTGAAATTGCTGACCGGTCAGCAGAATTTAGATGATGGCCAGATAGTTAAGCAAAACAATGTGTTATTAAGCCGGTTAGAGCAAGATCCACCGGCAAGGGTGGATGTAAAAATTGCCGATTTTATCCGCGAAGGTGCCGGTGATTTAGCGCAAAAACTGCATGATTTTTATCAGTTATCTGACCATTTAAGCGAAGCAACAGATGCTCAGATGCGTCATTTTGGCGAATTACAGGCTGAATTGGACGCCCGTGATGGCTGGCAGCTGGAAGGGCGTATTTTGCAGCTTTGTGAGCAGTTTGAAATGAACCCGGAAGCGACGCTGGCGTCCCTGTCAGGTGGTTGGTTACGTAAAGCGGCTTTAGCCCGTGCCTTGGTGGCAAAACCTAATATCCTGCTTTTGGATGAACCCACCAACCATTTGGATGTCGCCGCTATTCAGTGGCTGGAACAGTTTTTAATTAACTTCAGCGGCGCCATTATTTTTGTATCACACGACCGGGCTTTTATCCGCGCAGTGGCGACCCGCATTATTGATTTAGACCGAGGCACTTTAACCTCACATCCTGGCAATTACGCTGAGTATCTGGAGCGTAAACAAAAACTGCTGGAAGTTGAGCAGTCGCATAACGCCTTGTTTGATAAAAAACTGGCCGAAGAAGAAGTGTGGATCCGTCAGGGCATTAAAGCCCGCCGTACCCGTAACGAAGGCCGGGTGCGGGCGTTAAAAGAGCTGCGAAAAGAGCGGGCCGCCAGGGTTGAACAGCTGGGTAAAGTTGATTTTGCAATAGAGCAGGCGGCCAAATCAGGCAAACTGGTATTTGAAGGCAAAAAGCTGAATTTGTCCTTTGATGGCAAAAAAGTGATGGATGACCTCGACCTGTTGCTGATGCGCGGCGACAGGGTGGCTTTGATAGGCCCCAACGGTGTGGGTAAATCCAGTTTGATCAAAGTGCTGCTGGATGAATATCAGGTGGAGTCCGGTGAAGTAAAACGCGGCACCAATTTAGAAGTAGCCTATTTTGATCAACACCGTATGGCGCTGGATTTAGATAAAACGGTGCAGGACAATGTGGCTGATGGCCGCCAGGAAATTACCCAGAACGGCAATACCCGTCATGTGCTGAGTTATTTACAAGACTTCCTGTTTCCGCCTGCGCGCGCCCGTACCCCGGTGCGCGCTTTATCAGGGGGCGAAAAAAACCGTTTATTGTTGGCCCGACTTTTTGCCAAACCAAGCAACCTGTTAATTCTCGACGAACCGACCAACGACCTGGATGTGGAAACGCTGGAGCTATTGGAAGATATTCTGGAGCAATATCAGGGCACTGTAATTCTGGTCAGCCACGATAGGGAATTTGTGAATAACACCGTGACCAGCTCATTGTGGTTTGCCGGCAATGGCAAAATTATTGATATCGCCGGTGACTATAACGATGTGGTTGCCTACCAGCAGCGTTATCAGCAACAAGCGAAAACTGTTGTCAAACCACAAGTTTCTGCTGAAATCAAAGCCGAACCTGTGGTACAAACTGCAGCAACTTCAGCATTAAATACCAAGAAGTTATCTTATAAAGAAAAACGCGAGCTGGAATTATTGCCTGCTTTGATCGAAAGCCTGGACGCTGAACTCAGCAGCCTGCAAAGCAAAGTGAATGATCCAGATTTTTTCCGGCAAAGCGCCGAAGCCACCACAGCTATATTGAACCAATTACAGCAGACCGAGTCGAAGCTGGCGCACGCATACGAGCGTTGGGAACAATTAGAAGCATTAAACCAGCAGTAGTAGGGGATTTGAATGAAATTAACGCCTATTTTTTTCGCAATGTTACCGGCTTTATCGGTATTTGCGACTCAGGCTGAAGTCTACCAGGTTGTTGAACTTGGTCCTGTCGACGGTTACAAATCAAGTTTTTCTTCGGCAATCAATAACAGTAATCAGGCAGTGGGTACTATAACGGGTCAGTTTAATTTCCCTGTGGATTTAACTTATGTTGATTTTACCAACTCAACCATCACCTCGGCCCTCACTGCTGCTGAAATTGAAGAAGTCAAAAAGGGCAATATTAATGACAAGGCGCAAACGGTCCTGCTGAACTATCTGCAGGCGTCTGCCAGCGATTATAAAGTACAACGTTTTAGTGACGCTTTTGCCAGCCGTTTAGATAACAAACAACTGCTGAAATTAAGAGAAACAGCTCCGGTTCAGACCAACTATGAATATCTGACCGATATCAATGATTTGGGGCAGATTGCAGGTTATGCCAGCGCGCCTTTTAGCGTGCAGAGTTTTACACCAGCACCAACAGAGGCAACACCCAACCCAGCGGCGCAGAGATTGTGGGTGCCACAAGCAGGTTATGTGTTGGGCACTGTAATGACCAATGGCGTTACTGAAACTTTGCCTCCACTTTATACTAATTATGGTGGTGGTTTTTCAGTAGCCCGGGCTATCAGTAACAATGGCAAAGTGGTGGGTTATGGTAGCGTTTCGATGACAGATGCCACCATCAGCGCCATCACCACCGCATGCGTTGGTAAAACTGAACCTGTTGCGCTCTGTTATCACAGCATTGTCAGCAGTCCGCAGAGTATGGCTTATATTAATAACGGCCTGGTCTGGCAGTTGGACGCCAATGGTAAACCGGCTGCTCCGGTACAGTTAGGTTACCTGGGTGATAAAAATACCGGTCTGGCCCATACCAGAACCGATTACCCGGCAGTGCAGTACACGTCCATACCAAACGAAGTTAATGATGCAGGCCTGATTGTCGGCAGTTCTATTTACACCGACAGCACTGACATTCGTTTCAGCCCATTTAGCTTTCGCGATGAGATTTATACCGTCACTCAAGCCACTGTATTTAGCGGCTCTGAGGTGAAACCACTGCTCGATGCAAAAGAATGGGAATTCAGCAATGCTGTTGATGTGAATAATAAAAACATTATTGTCGGTGTGGCGCAGCAAAAGTGGTATACCTATGCCCAATCGCGAACTGCACAAAAACTCTTTGTTTATGACTACAACAGCAAAACCGTTAGTTTCCCGAATGCATTGTTTGCAACAGCCAATACCATTCCGGAAGCGTTAAACGACAATAATCTGGTGGTAGGTACCACAGAGGCCTACACTGAGCAGTCTTCTTCCCGCCGCAATGTGGCGTTTTTATATGACATCAGCACAGATAAATTTACCAACCTCAATACCATGCTCAAATGCGACGCCGGTTATACACTGGTGTCAGCGATGGATATTAACGAAAAAAATGTGATTCTGGCCACTGCAGTCAAAGCTGTTGATAAAAAGGACAGTCAGGGCAATGTGGTAAAAGACAGTGCCGGTAATGTGGTGCGTGAAGAAGTCGCTGTGGCTGTGCAATTAAATCCTGTGGCAGGCGGGACTATCGACAACTGTAGTCCGGCCGAAGATGCGGGTTACGAGCGTAAAGGCGGCAGCACAGGTATGGTGGCTTTATCTTTATTAGCGCTGGCAGGTCTTCTGCGCAGACGCGTGTTGCGTTAATGTTTTAATGATTAGTTTGTTGAGCTGTTCAATTCAGATTGGCGCCGGTTTTCTGCCAGCGCCAATCTGCTGTTGATAAGCTGAGTTTGCCAATATTGCAGTTTTTACTCTGTTATAACTCCACTCGCTGAATACATCTCAAGTTTTGCTTGCTGTTATAGGTTAAAGCCTGAGCAGAAATCATGACATCACTCTTATGCTGCACTGAGGCTGTTGTTTGCCAACCGCGATGTTGTGCCGGATTTTACCCGGGCTATCAGGGTGTGTTAGCGGACTCATTTTGCAAAATCAGAAAACGCCACTAAAACAGAAAAAAAATTTAATTTTTTTTCCATCAAATTGTAATGAAGTTCAGCCGCTTAGATTTTGTCAAGTTTTATTCCTGTTTTCTTTGGTTGAACCTTTCCGGTACTGGGGCTATCTATTAACTACAGGCTTATTTCAGGTGACTGAAAAAGTGCTGTGCTCCAATAATACAGTTGAGGAAGACTGCCGTATGAAAAGACAAAAACGTGATCGTCTGGAACGTGCTCATGCTCAAGGTTACCGTGCTGGTGTAACAGGCCGTTCTAAAGAAATTTGTCCGTACCAGAATTTAGATGCGCGCTCGCAATGGTTAGGGGGTTACCGCGAGGCGATGGAAGACCGTGGAGTGGGGCTCTTTAGTAAAGGCCAATAATCTTATCCTTCCCGACGCCTGATGCGTCGCTCAACACAAACCCCACTTCGGTGGGGTTTGTTGTTTTTGGCCTATTTCATTTGGACAGATCAGCGTCAGCCCTGACCGAATACCGAATAACAACCCGGCCGCTGTTTCTTAACGAAATGTAATCAACAACAAAGCCCGCAATAGCGGGCTTTGTTGTTGAAACCACTTGCTGTTGTGGCTATCGAATAATGGCTAGTTAGAAGCTTGAGGTGTCCTGAAACAGGCCAACTTTTAACTCTTCTGCGGCGTAAATATCACGGCCGTCGACACTGACCACACCGTCGCCAATCCCCATAAAGAGCTTACGTTTAATAACACGTTTCATATCGATGGTGTACGTTACTTTTTTCGCTGTTGGCAAAATCTGACCGGTAAATTTCACTTCGCCCACACCCAGAGCACGTCCTTTACCCGGGCCTCCTGACCAACCTAAGAAAAAGCCCACCAGCTGCCACATGGCGTCTAAACCCAGGCAGCCAGGCATTACCGGATCACCCTGAAAATGGCAGCCAAAGAACCACAGATCAGGATTAATATCGAACTCAGCGACAATTTGCCCTTTGCCGTATTTACCACCTTCTTCTGAAATGTGCACGATACGGTCGATCATCAGCATATTGCCGATAGGGAGCTGACTGTTGCCAGGACCAAACAAACGGCCTTCGCCGCAAGCGATTAATTCTTCTTTTGTAAAGCTATTCTGAGTCATGTATGTTAAGTCCGAAAAAAATTGCCGTTCACTTTAGCGAACAGCTGTAAGCTAAACAAGTCCGATTTGTCACAATCACGACGTGCAGCACAGCATTGTGGGTAATTTTGATGAAGATAGTGTGACGGGGAGCAGTGCATGACAGAGCCGGCTAAAAAGACACTCAGCAACGCCGAAAAACAGCAGCGCTACCGGGAGCGGCAAAAGCAGTCCGGACGCAAGGAGCTCAGAGGTTATTTATCGCCTGAAGCCTTAGCCTGCTACGAAGAAATTCAGCAAAAAACCCAGTGGAATGATAGTTTGCTGCTTAGTAACGCTATCCGGCTGATGTATGCAGCTCATAAACTGGGGCAGATTGGTCTGTTAAATGGCTGGTTGAACGATCATCAACGCTAGAATCATCAGCATTTATTGACTGCTCTGGCAATGAAATGCGGTGACTTAACGCAACTTTGGGTTAACTCAAAGCTTTGCTTTGACGTATAATGCCGGCAACTTTTTTTGTAGTGACAGGCCCAGCATGATCTTATTTGTCCGCGATTTAACTGTGATTGATTTTTCCTACCTTTGTCAGCAGCGTGGCCTGCTTGGTGAAAGTTATATCGTAGATGTTGAGCTGCACGGTGAATTGAATGCCACTTCGATGGTGTTTGATTTTGGTCACGTCAAAAAAGTGATTAAAAAAGCTATCGACAGCCTGGTTGATCACAAACTGGCGTATCCGGCCAGCGCAGATTGTCTGGTGCAACAGCAGCAGGGGGAAACCCATATTCTGCAGTGGCAAAGTGAGCGCGGTTTGATTCAGATTGCTTCCCCGGCAGAAGCTCATGTTGCTATTCCTGGTCATGCCATTCACGAACAAAGTGTCGCGCTCTTTTTAACGGAGCAAATTACGCCATTATTGCCAGCCAATGTCACAGCGCTGAAATTTCAGCTCAGAACTGAGCGCAGTAACAGCTTTTATTATCACTACAGCCATGGTTTGAAAAAACACGACGGTAACTGCCAGCGTATTGCGCATGGTCACCGTTCGACCATTGAGATTTATCAAAATGGCATGCTGTCGCCTAGATTAAATAAGTACTGGACAGAACGTTGGCAGGACATTTATTTAGGCACCAGTGAAGATCTGGTTCAACCTGAACAGCTGCAATTTATTAAAGCCAATGCGGAAGATCACAGTTTCCGTTATCAGGCGCCGCAAGGTTGGTTTGAAATCTGCTTGCCAAAAAACCATTGTGAAATAGTACCTTGTGATACCACTGTTGAATGCCTGGCTGATTATATTGCCGGCCAGTTGCAGCAAATGGAGGCTGCCGACTACAAAGTTGTGGCGTATGAAGGGGTTGGTAAAGGCGCTATCGCCTTTAGCTAACGCCTTTTTTCGTCTGTTTTACAACATAACGCCGGCTTTAAGCCGGCGTTATGTTTTTTATCGCAACGATCTTCTTTGTCAGGCGCTTGTCATTTCTGGCAGGGTTTCCGGCGTTGTTTTTAACAACGAAGCCTGTTTTAGCCAAGCTGATGCAACAGTGTCGTTGTCAACTTCCAGCATGGCCACTACCTGTGGCGCTTCACAAACTTCCAATTGCAGCTTTAACAACCGCTGTTGCCGGAACAGATGTAACTCTAAATGTGCACCAAGCGGATGGCGGCTTAACATGGCCTGAAAGTTTTTGTCGTTGGCTTTTAGTCCGGCCACAGCAATCAATAAGTCACCTGCCATCAGGCCTGCGGCTGATGCCGCTGAACCTTCCGCCACTGCGGTAATTTGCAAGCCCTCGTTATTGCTTTGGTATAAAGCGCCAAAGGCTCTGGGGGCGCCACTCTGAGCTTTACCGGATAAATCCTGTGGCGAATGAGCACCGCGCCAGTCAAGCTTCACTCCAAGTTTTTGCAGTGATTCACCAAGCGGCAACACTTCAGGGTGTTCAACCCAACGGCGTACTTTTTCAGTCAGGCCCGGGTTTTGACTATACAGCATCAGCTGTTGCCAGAAATCCTGCTCTTCACTGCCAAGACCCGACACACCAAAGGCATGCCAGCACTGCTGCATTAATGCATCGAGGCTGAGTCCGGATGCCCTGAGCTCAGCATCCAGGCAAAGTGCTACCAGGCTTCCTTTGGCGTAATAACTGACCACAGCGTTGATGGCATTTTCGTCTTGCTGATAAAACTTGGTCCAGGCGCTAAAACTGCTGTCGGACAAACTTTGTCTGTTGTTGCTCGGCGCGCGGCTGACCCGGCTGATGGTTTTAGCCAAAGTGTTCAGATATTGACTGGCGTCGGTAACGCCGGCTCTCACCAGGGCTAAATCGTCGTAATAGGAGGTAAATCCTTCATATAACCACAGCTGGGAGGTGTATTGTTCGGCCTGCAACTGATATTGCAGGAAGCTTGCAGGCTTAGCCCTTTTTACCCACCAGGTGTGGAAGTATTCATGCGAGCACAAGGCCAGATAATTCTGATAGTCGTCGCTCAGTTCATCCGGCTGCTGCGGATTGGGTAAATCGTATCTGCTTAACAGCAACAAAGTGGAATTGTGGTGCTCAAGCCCACCATAACCATTGTCGACCACCCAGTTTAAAAACCAATATTCGGTTAAATCTGCTGGTAAAGCACCAAAAAGCGCAATTTGCTGGGCACAAACCGGCGCGAGGTCGCGCTTGACTCTGTCTAAATCGGCGAGCACTGCGCCAGCGTACACCTGATAATGCCGCACACCTTCAAGGTCAAATGAGGTCATAGTCAGCTTGCCGAGCAACAGTGGGCTGTCAATCAGCTGCAAATAATTATCGGCCAGGTATTCACCAAAACCTAAAAGCTCTGTGCCTTGCGCGCGCTTTAAGCCGGTGGCGCAGTGCCAGTCCGGTTTACCTTGCACCTTTACCATCACCAGCTGATGTGGACGTTCCGTTAAACCGGTCACTGCCAGACAACAAGCAGCCGGGTTCAGCACCGCCACTTCGTCATTGATGTAACAGGCGCGCACCGACAAATCGTAAGCATAAACCCGGTAGCTGACAGTCACCGGCTTTGCATTGTGCTTGAGTTGCCAGCTGTGTTTATCGTGAGCATGTATCTCAAGCTCACCCAGGCTGTCTTTGGCACTGATGGCAACCACATGCTTGGCAAAATTACGGATAAGATAACTGCCCGGGATCCAAGCCGGCATGGTTAGTAAAATAGGGTCGGTGTTCGGTGGGGTAAAACTTAAAGTGACATCTAAATAATGTGCAGTGATATCAGCAATTGAAAAGTGGAAAGCAACCTTGTCCATCACTTATACTCGGCCAACAATAAAAGTGCCAAGTATACCCAAAAGCATCATTGAAGGATCTGAAATGGCTGAAGAAACAATTTTTAGTAAAATTATCCGCCGCGAAATTGCCACCGAGTTGTTATATCAGGATGAGCTGGTTACTGCCTTTCGGGATATTCATCCAAGAGCGCCAACTCATATTCTGATAGTGCCAAATGTGCTGATCCCAACAGTCAACGATGTCGAGCCGCAGCATGAAGCCGCACTTGGCCGGATGTTTACTGTGGCGCGTAAACTGGCTGCTGATGCCGGCATCAGTGAAAAGGGCTACCGGCTTATTATGAACTGCAACAGTCACGGTGGTCAGGAGGTGTATCATATTCATATGCATCTGGTTGGCGGCCAGCCGCTTGGCCCTATGCTGGCGCGTTAAACACACCATTTTTTTATACCTGTTGAGGGCGCGGTTAGCTTTTATGAAAAAGCTCACTAAAATCCGCGCCTTTTGCGCTCTAGTTCCGAGGTGTTCTCATGTCTAATGATGCTCAGGTGGCGATTCGTACCGAATATGCCGTGACCCGCGTGACCAAAACAGTTTTTCCAGGCCGCACCAATCATCACAATACCTTATTTGGTGGTGAAGCTCTGGCCTGGATGGATGAAGCTGCTTTTATTGCCGCCACCCGTTTTTGCCGTAAACCACTGGTCACAGTGTCTTCAGACCGAGTCGACTTTAAAGAATCTATTCCGGCCGGCACCATTATTGAGCTGGTGGCCAGAATTGAGCATGTGGGCCGCACCAGTATCAGGGTGAATGTAGATATTTTTGTTGAGAATATGTATAGCGACGACCAGCACAAAGCTATCTCCGGTACCTTTACTTTTGTCGCTTTAGGGCCGGATCGGAAACCAACCCCTGTGCTGGGTTAATCAGCCCTCTTGTAGTTTGCCAGGCTCGGCGTTAAAGTGGTTTGACCAATCAAAACGAACTTAACCAAGAGCCTGCATAATGAAAACTATAGAGCAATGGCTGGCAGAATATGCCGAGAGTCATCAAAACCCCACCAATAAAAAAATTCACTTTCTGGCAGTACCGCTGATTTATCTCACCGTTTTTGGTTTGCTGTGGCAAATTCCAATGCCACTTGCAGGTTTTGCCGAGCAACAAATCAACTGGCCTTTGTTAATTTGTTTGCCGGTGCTTGGTTTTTATTTCAGTTTGTCTTTTGCCATAGGTGTTGGGATGACCATTTTCAGTGCAGCTATTGTGCTGTTTTTGCGCTGGTTTGAATCGGCGGTGATGGTTGATGTATGGCTGGCGTCACTGGTGCTTTTTGTGCTGATGTGGATTTTACAGTTTATCGGGCATCACATCGAAGGTAAAAAACCATCGTTTTTTAAAGATCTGCAATTTTTGCTGATAGGTCCGGCCTGGATTTTAGCTTTTGTGCTGCGTCGTTTTGGCATTCGTTATTAAATTTCTGCTTGACCCAATTTTCCATTCTGGCTGTTAGAACCTGAGTTCCCGCTTTGTCTGCTGCAACTTCTGCTGTTGCATGCGACGAAGCGGGATCCGTCTGAGTTTAACGTTTAAGGCCGACAGCGCTTCTTTGATATAATCCGGCTTGTTCTGTTTTTCCTGTCAGCGCTGAGTATTTAGTTTGCACAAAATTTTTGAAGACCGTCACCGCCAGTTTTGGATCCTGCATACCTTGGGCTGGCTTGGTTTTGCCGTGGTCGGTTATCTGGGCTCGTTATTCCAGGAAATGCGCGAAGCCTATATTTTTGTGGTGGCGCTGGATGCTTATGCCGGTTGGCTGCTGTCCATTCCGATGCGTTATGCCTATCAGCGGATCTGGCACTGGGCCCCCTGGAAAATGGTTTTATCTATTCTGGCCATGGCTTTTGTGCTGTCCTGCATCTGGACTGTGGTGAAAAACTTTAATTATTGGGAAATTTACCGCCATGGTTACCGGCCGGATGACTGGATCCAGTATTTCCGCCAAACCTCAGTTGGTTTTTATGTGATGCTCAGCTGGAGTGGTTTGTATTTTGGCATCCGTTATTACCAAACTTTGCAGCTGGAAAAACAAAAACTGCTGACAGCGTCGAATAAAGCCCACGAAGCACAGCTGAAAATGCTGCGGTATCAGCTTAATCCGCATTTTTTATTTAATACGCTCAATGCAGTGTCAACGCTGGTTCTTATCAATGAAGCAGAAACGGCGAACAAAATGCTGAGCCGGCTCAGTGATTTTTTACGCTATTCACTTTACAAAGACCCTATCAATAAGGTTGCGCTGGCGCAGGAAATTTACGCAGCTAATTTGTATCTGGAAATCGAAAAAGTCCGGTTTTCCGAGCGCCTCAGTATTGAATTTGATATTGCGGAAAATACCCAGCAGGCGCTGGTGCCAAGCCTGATTTTGCAGCCTCTGGTTGAAAATGCCATTAAATATGCGGTGGCAAGACAAAGTAGTGGTGGACTGATCAGCATTAAGGCACGTAAGTTTGGTCATGATTTATTAATTGAAGTTGCCGATAACGGCCCGGGTATGCCCGAGCAACCCGAGACAGCCCCTGATGGGGGTGGTGTCGGCCTGGTCAATACCCGGGAACGGCTGGCAGCTTTGTATGATAAAAACTTTTCGCTGGTGCTGACACCAAATCAGCCCAAAGGTGTAAAAGTGAATATCCGGATCCCGTTTGAGGTGGAACATAACGATGAAAAACTTGCTTAAAGTCGTAGTTGTAGATGATGAGCCCCTGGCCCGCAAAGGTATGCTGATGCGTTTGGCCGCTTTTGCCGAGCTGCAGGTTGTGGCTGAGTGTAATAACGGTCTGGCGGCAGTTGAAGCTATCCGCGACTTAGCGCCGGATGTGGTGTTCCTGGATGTTGAAATGCCGGAGCTGGATGGTTTTGGTGTGTTAAAAATGCTGCAACAGCAGAACATTGAGCTGCCTTATATTATTTTTGTGACTGCTTTTGATCAGTATGCGCTAAACGCCTTTGAAGTCAGTGCGGTCGATTATGTGTTAAAACCGGTCGAAGGCGAGCGTCTGGCGGCCGCAGTGGAGAAACTGCTGAAAGTTGTAGAAGCCAAAGACGATCATAAACACAAAGGTCAATTGGCGCAGGCTGTGGCCAAACTGACTGGCGAAGATGCTACCGAAATATTGCAACGGCTGGATCAGGAAGAGCCGGTAATGAACGACCGTTTCCCTGAAGCCATCAGCATTAAAGACAGTGGTGAAATTACCCGGGTGCCGGTACTCAATATCGATTGGGTAGACGCCGCCGGTGATTATATGTGTATCCATACCAAAGACGGTCAGACCCATATTTTACGGCGCACCATGAAAGAGCTGGAGCAGGAACTGGACCCACGTCAGTTTGTACGGGTGCATCGTTCCGCCATTGTCAACGTCAACACCATCGCCAAGTTACAGATGCTGGCTAATGGCGAGCACCAGTTAATGCTGACCAATGGCCAGGCGGTAAAAGTTAGCCGCAGCTATAAAGACAGGGTCAAAACTGTATTTAGCGCCTGAAAAAAGGGAGTAGATAACCTGCGGTAGCTGGTGGCTGATGCGGCCGCTACAGAGGAAAAAACCGGCTTTGATGCCGGTTTTTTTGTATTGATTTTCTATTTTGATCTTTGGCAGGGTAAAGCGCTGATATAAGCTATTGCATTGATATTATTGTGTTTTTACCTGGCCAAAGAGGTGTTTTTAACTGCATCCGAAACGAACTACAGAAACAGCAACAAAAGCCTACCGGCTCTAACTTTGGGGTTCGCTTTGTTGCAGCATGTGCTGTTGCCATTGTAATAAATACGGATCGGCCCGTTTCTTTTTGTCACCGGTCAGTACCAGCGGATATAACACTGCCTGCCCAGCCTGTTCGCCCGCCATCATCATATGGGCATTGCCTTCAAGCAGTTGTTCAATGGCAAAGGCGCCAAGTTTGGTAGCTAAAATCCGGTCTGAACCCACCGGACTGCCGCCACGTTGTAAGTGACCTAACACACAGGCGCGGCATTCAGTGCCGGAGCGGGCGGTTATTTCTGCCGCCAATGCCTGGGCGCCGGCCGGATACATAGTTTCTGCCATCACTATGATGTAACTGCCGGCACCAAAATCCCGTTTTAGCTGACTGATGTCCTGTAATAAATCATCTAGATCAACTTTATCACCATATTCAGGACAGATAATTTGTTCGGCACCACCGGCAATGCCAGCGGCAAGTGCCAGATAACCGGTATGGCGGCCCATCACTTCCACTAAAAATGTGCGTTCAAAGGCATCGGCGGTGTCACGGATTTTGTCGATGGCATCCAGTGCGGTATCGAGCGCAGTGGCAAAACCAATGGTAAAGTCGGTGCCATCCACATCATTGTCGATGGTGCCGGGAATACCAACAATCTGACCACGATAAAACGCCGAAATGGCCTGACAACCGCGGAAACTGCCATCACCACCAATGACGATCAGCGCATCAATACAGAGCTGATGCAAAATATCGGCTGCCTGCGCTGCGCCGTCAGGTTGTTGCAGCTGTTTACAGCGTGCACTTTTCAAAATGGTGCCCCCCAGCTGGATAATATGCAGCACATCGGCTTTTTCCAGCCTGATGTAGTCCTGTTGATAAATGCCATTAAAACCATGGCGAAAACCTATCACTTCAACGCCGGCAGCTTCGGCACTCAGCACCACGGCTCTTAATGCTGCATTCATACCGGGAGCGTCGCCGCCTGAAGTTAAAATGCCGATCCGTTTTATGTTTTGTGTCATATATTGCTCCAAAATGGGTGGGCAAAAGTGCTTGGTGATAAACAAGCATAGCTATTGATTATGCACCTATGTCAGCACAAGGTTATTGATGCAACACAAAAATCAGCAAGAAGTTAGTTAAGTTGTGTTTCAGCGCAAAGGCAGCGGCTTTGACGAAAAAGCCGCGACAGCACAGCAAAAAACAGCGAAAATAGCGCTCCTGCAGTTGTACCTGAATTCTTAGGATTAAGTTATGCATCAAGCATCGGGCAAAAGCCTGACCGGTTTTATTCTCGCCCTGACCACGGCCGTGTTATGGGGCATGTTACCCATAGCACTAAAAGTTGTGCTGACAGAACTTTCCGCCAATACCATTACCTGGGTGCGCTTTTTAGTGGCGGCCATTTTTGTAGTGCTGGTGCTGTGGAAACAACAGAATTTACCTAAGCTTGGCAAACTCAAAGGCAAAGCGCGCACCCTGATGCTGATCGCTGTTGCCGGTTTGTTGTCCAATTACATTTTGTATTTGATGGGGCTTAATTTACTGACCGCCGAGACGGCGCAGGTGGTGATTCAGCTGGCGCCGTTTTTGATGATGCTCGGCGGAATTTTTATTTTCCGCGAACGTTTGTTGTTATGGCAAAAAATTGGCGCCGCCACGCTGGTGGCTGGTTTGTTGTTGTTTTTTAATGACAGATTATTGTTGTTAGTGACACAGCTTGGTCAGGACAGCTTTGGCATTTTGTTGGTGATCATCGCTGCTTTTACCTGGGCCGCTTATGCCTTAGCGCAAAAGCAGTTGCTGATGCATTTTAACTCGCAACAAATTATGGCTTTTATTTATGTGGCAGGCGCTTTGTGCTTTTTACCGGTCATAGATATCACTCCGGTGTTTGAGTTGTCGTTATTACACTGGGCTTTGTTGTTGTTTTGTTGTTTAAACACCATAGTGGCCTACGGTGCTTTTGCTGAAGCGCTGGAACACTGGGAAGCGTCTAAAGTGAGCGCTGTGCTGGCTATTACGCCATTGTTAACCATTTTATTTGCCAATTTGGCCGCTTGGTTATGGCCGGAGGCACCTAAACCTGAGGCACTGAATTTGCTGGCGGTATTGGGTGCAGTGCTGGTGGTATTTGGCTCTGCAGTCACA
>FWPV01003979.1_pt1 | contig 32336 bp, 26 predicted proteins | sample 2228371 | NCBI WGS metagenome assembly FWPV01 (sample SAMEA103939776, study PRJEB20133) | metagenome
CACTCGATGCGCAAGGGCAGCTCTTCGCGCCGCACGGCGCGCTCGAACAGATCGACGGCGATCTCTTCCGCCTCGCCGTCGACGATCGTGTCGATCTTCCATTCCGGCTGCAGTCCCTTGTGGGCGATCTGCCACGCTCCGGGACCGCCCACGATCAGCTTCAGATGTTCGCGGTGTTCATCGATCGCCGGGTGATGGATCAGGCGGCGGAATTCAGCCGCATTGATGGGCTCGCAATCGCTGCCGTAGAAGCCGGCGTACACGTCCGTGGCGAACGTAATTCCGAGCGGATTATGGGCGTGGATTCCGATCACCCGCGTGTCCGGTCCGACGAAAAGCCCGAGCTGATCGGGATAGCAGACCGCGACATTTTCAGCGCCGAAACGCCGGACGAGAAGAGCTTCGATGACCCGCAGCCCGTTCGGCACGTATTTCGCCGTGCCGTCGGGGTTCACTTCGACCGCCGTCGACCAGTCCGTGCCCATCACGCGGGCGTACTTGTCGGGCAGGGTGGCGAGCAGCATCTGCCGCCAGGTGCTGCGCTGATATTCCGTCGACTCTGAAGTGCTGGCAGCGAGAACGATGAGCTTACCGCGCAGTCGCGACAACGGGAACCTCCCTGGAGCAACCTGAGCAAAGCGCTGCGAGCAAACGCCGTCATTTGCATCATAACGGACGCGGAGACCCGAATCAAGGAATATGGCTTAATCTGTACAGATTACTGGGCGGGCGGCCGCGACGCGCCTTCCCGCAGCGTCATGAACGTGTTGACCCTGCCGATCTCGAGCACTTCCACGGCGCCGCTGGGCCAATACACGGTGGCCCGGGCTTTCGCGGCGTTGCCCAGGCCGAAATGCAGGCGCAAATCGTTGGCGGAGTAAAAACTGGCCTGAGAAAGAACCGCCTTCGCCTGCTTCTTCCCGCCGTATTCGAGCACGACGCGCGCCCCGACGGCGGCGCGGTTGGATTTCGTCCCCTCCAGCCGAAGCTGAATCCAGTTGCGGCCTTCCGCGCCGAGGTCGTTGCGGAGCAGCGACGGTCTGTCGTTGCGGTTCCAGAGAACGATGTCGATGTCGCCGTCGTTGTCGAGATCGCCGAAGGCGGCGCCGCGGACGGAGTGTTTTTCCAGCATGGCCGGTCCCGCTTCTTCTTCCAGCAGCTCGAAGCGGGCGTCGCCGAGGTTGCGGAACAGCATCGGGCGCGTTTTGTAGGGATAGGCGGGCAGAGCGGCTTCCGTTTCCGGATACACGCAGCCGGTGCCGATGAAGATGTCGGGCAGCCCGTCGTGATCGAAATCGTAGATGCCCGTGCCCCAGCCCACGCGGCGCGTCTCCACGCCGATGCCCGCTTTCAGCGTGATGTCGCGGAACATCCCCGCGCCGTCGTTGATGTAGAGCACGTGGGTGTCGTCGGCGAAGTGGGTTTTGAAAATGTCCAGCTTTCCGTCCAGGTTCACGTCCCCGATCCCCAGTCCCATGCCCGCCTGCTCCATGCCGTCGTCGTTGAGGGCGATGCCGCGTTCGATGCCTTCTTCGGTGAAGGTCAGGTCCCCGTTGTTGCGGAACATCAGGCTGGGCGTGGAATCGCAGGCGTTGTAGATGTCCTGCCAGCCGTCCTCGTCGATGTCGAACGCGGTGGCGGTCATGCCGAAGCTCTTGTCGAACTTCGCGATTCCAGCCTTTTCGCTGATGTCCTCGAACGTGCCGTCGCCGCGGTTGCGGTACAGCCAGTGGCGGGCGGTTTTCAGTCCCCGCGGGCCGCAGGAGACGGGCACGCCCTTCCAGTTGCAGTTCGGATTCTCTCCCGGTTTCGGCGTGCCCTCGATGCTGAAATCGATGTAATTGGAGACGTATAAATCGAGAAAACCGTCCCTGTCGATGTCGACGAATGTCGCTCCGGAACCCCAGCGGGGCGTCTTCGGGCGCGGCGTGGGGAGCAATCCGGCCTGTTCCGCAACGTCGGTGAAGGTGCCGTCGCAGTTGTTGCGGTAGAGCGCGTTGTCGCCCCAGTAGGTCACGAACAGGTCGATGCAGCCGTCGTTATTGTAGTCTCCGATGGCGGCGCCCTGCGCCCAGCCGGGCTCGCGCCACAGGCCGGCCTTTTTCGTGACGTCCTCGAACTTCAGACCGCCGAGATTCCTGTAAAGGCGGCTGACCGCGTCCGCGGGAGGATTTTCGATTTTCGAGCCGACAATGATGAAAATGTCCTGCAGTCCGTCGTTGTCATAATCGAAAATCGCGATGCCGCCGCTGGACGTTTCCAGCACATAGTCGGATTTCTCTTCGCCCCCGTAGTGCAGCACCTGGACAAGGCCCGCCTCCGCGGCCACGTTGGTGAACTTCGCATGCCACGGGATGCCGGACGCCTTCGGGCGCGCCTGCGGCTTGACGCCACGGCTGGCGATGCCCTGTCCCCAGGCGGCCGCCGCCGCCAGGAATACTGCCAGCGCGAGTCTCAAGGATTCTCCGGCCCCTCTTTCATCAGCGTATCCGATTCCACCCTGAGCCGGTCGCGCTCCACCACGCGCGCCTTCAGCCGCCGCACCTCTTCGAATTCCGCCTTCGCCTCCGCCGTCCGTCCCATCGCCTGATACACCCTGCCGAGGGCCATGCGCACGGCTTCCTGCTCGGGCAGAAAGCGGCGGGCGGTTTCCAGTTCCTCGAGGGCGCGTTTCAGGTTGCCTTCCCGCTGGTAGATGCGGCCGAGCTGATAGTGCGGATCCCCGTAGTTCGCCCGCAGGCGGATGGCCCGCTCCAGCATCCGTTTGCCCCGCTCGCTGTCGCCGTTGCGGTCGTAGAGCACGCCCAGCTGATAGGTGGACTCGGCGTCCTGCGGGTTCAGCTCCACCGCGCGTTCGAGCAGGGGGATGGCGGCCGAATCGTTCCTTTCCAGCAGTTCCAGCCTGCCCAGCGCCGCCACGGCCGGCTGAAAGTCCGGCTGGCGCCGCACAACTTCAGCAAACACCTCCTTCGCCTCCGCCCACATGCCCCGCCGGTACAGAAGCAGCCCTTCGATCAGCCTCGCCTGAACGGGATTGGACTCGGTCTTCGCCAGATAGGCCGCGGCCTTCTCGAGGTCGCCGCCCCGCGCATGGGCGTAGGCCAGAGCGTAGAGAATGCTGCCATCATTCGGATTGAGGCGGTAAGACTTTTCGAGCTCTTCGAGCGCCCCGCGCGGATCGCCCGATTCCATCAGGCACAGTCCCAGAAGCTGGCGCGCGCGCGGCTCGTTCGGGTAGCTCTTCAGGAACGTGCGCAGGTGCGCCGCCGCATCGGCGTAGCGTTTGAGCTGCCCCAGCGACACCGCCAGATTGAAATGCACCGGCACGAGCTTCGGATTGGCCTTGAGCGCCCTCTCGTACAGGGGCACGGCGTCGGCGTACTGGCCGCGGCGGGCGTGGACGGCGGCGAGGTTCGACCAGCCTTCCGCCGATGAAGGGTTCTGCTTCAGATGTTCGCGGAACAGCGCCTCTGCGCGGTCGAGTTCTCCGCGCGCAAAAGCACGCTGGCCGTCCCCCAGGAGATCGGGCTGAGGGACGGCCAGTGCAATCAGCAGGAGCGCGAATCCCGACATCCCGTGTTCAGGATATCGCGCTTTGCGGCCCGGATCAGAAGTAGATCTTGGCCGCCAGCTGGATGATGCGCGGGTCGCGCGTTGCGGTCAGAGCGCCGAAGCCGAAGCGGCCGCCATTGCCGCCCAGCGCTGTCGGCAGGTTGATGATGCGGGAGCCGTCGCGGCTGAACACCATCGAGCGGTTGAAGTCGCTGAAGCGCGCAATGTTGGGCGCGTTGAACATCTCCACGCGAAGCTGGATGTACTTTGCTTCGTCGTTCTTCCAGTACGGGAAGTTCTTGAAGACGGAGACGTCCCAGTTGTGGTCGCCGGGGCGGTAGACGACGCGCGGACCGCTGTCGAAGCCCTGGCTGCCCTTGAAGGGGGGCATCCGGAATCCGGCGGCGTTCGTGTCGATCCAGGCGTAGTCGCCCTTGGTGTAGTTGAACTTGCCAGTGATCACCGGGCGCGGACCGACGTCCACAGAGCCGGTGAACCGCTCGTTCAGGTTGCCCAGGCCGTCGATCGAGAAGCTGAGGTTGTCCGGCTGGCCCGTCTGCATCGTGGTGATGCCCGAGATCTGCCAGTTGTTCACGATCTGGCCCAGGAACTTCGAGGCGGCCGAGTCGCCCTTGGCGAACTTCGGCAGGTTGTAGACGTAGTTGAACACCAGGTTGTGCGTGCGGTGGTAGAACAGGGGGCCGTAGTCGGCAGCCCGCATGTTGAACGGATGGTTCGTCGTGTAGTCATCCGTCGTCGTGCCCAGCGCCCGCGACCACGTGTAGGCGACGCCGAACGTCAGGTCGCGGCCGAACCGCCGGTTGGCGCTCATCTGCAGAGAGTGATAGTTCGAGTTGGCGCCGAAGGCGATGATGTTGGTGTTCGCATAGCCCTGGAAAGGCCGGTAGAACAGCACGTTCTTCGTGGTCGAGCCGTCGAAAAGCGGATTCGCGTTCAGCGGATCCTGGTTCTCCGGCAGCCACGCAGAGCCGAACGGCACTGCGTTGAAGTTGCGGCGGTAGATGATGTGGTTCGACAGCGAGCCGACGTAGCCGATGTCGAACAGCACGTTGAACGGAATCTCGCGCTGGATGGACACGTTCCAGTTATAGGTGGTCGGGATCTCGCCGTTCCTGTCGAAACCGTTCACGTTGGCCGGGAAGTAGATGCCGTCGCTGGCCGGAGGAATGGACGCCAGCTGCCCGTAGTAGAACTGCGGGCTGTTGGTCGACGGCGGATTCGGCAGCATATCGAACACCGGGTTGCCCTGGAAGCGGTCGTAGAAGACGCCGCCTCCAGCTCGCAGCACGGTCTTGGGCATGAACTGATAAGCGATGCCGAGGCGCGGAGCGAACAGAATGCCCTGCCCGTCGATCAGGCCTTTCGGGTATCCGTCGCGGCCGGCGCGGCCCATGCCGTTGGCGTACAGGCCGTCCACGAAGCCGCCGCCCGCGTTGACGATCGCGCCCGTCAGCGCCCGCGGGCCGGTCTGCCCGGTCACGGGGTTCCGCGCCAGGATCGCGCCCGTGTTCGGATCGCGGTAGGGCTGCCACAGCCGGGCTGCGTTGGCGGGATTGTAGAGCGCCGGGTTGAACGAGGAGGTCTGCAGCGCCTTGTCATACTGCGGCTGGATCCAGTAGAACCGCATGCCGTAGTCGATGGTCAGCTTGCGCGTGATGCGCCACGAGTCCTGCGCGAACCATTCGACGTTCCAGTAGCGGTACTGGCCGTTGCGCACCATGTTGGACTGCTGCAGGCGCTGGTAGGTGCCGGTCAGTCCGTTGGTCCACGCCCAGTTCGTGTCAAACGGGTTCGACGAATCGCGGTCGAACCAGATGTTGCCGTTGACGCTGGTGAACGCCGTCTGGTCCTTCAGGCTCTTGTGCAGGTAGATGCCGAACTTCAGCGTGTGGGCGCCCATCACCTTCGCGATGTTGTTGGTGATGTCGTACGTGTGGTTGAAGTTGCGGAACGGAGTGCCGTTGAAGCCCGTGAACGGCGCGTTCGGCACGCCGCCCCAGCGCCAGTTCTGCACCAGCCCAAGCTTGTCGGCGTCCGGGAACGGCATCTTGTACCGCAGGTTCAGCTTGGCCCTCGAGAAAGCGTCGTTCACCGGATCGATGTTCAGCTTGTTCTTCGACGAGCCGAAGATGAACTCGTTGGTCAGGGTGGGGTTGATCACCGTCGTGACGTTGGTGATGAAGCTCCAGCCGGGGTCGCCGAAGTTCATGGGGCCGAACGGAATGTTGTAGTCGGCGTTCCACTGGCCGTAGTTCATGTTCGTCTGGCTGTAGGTATGGATGAACCGGCTGTAGAGGCGCCATTTGTCGTTGATGTTGTAGTCGCCGCGGTACACGCGCTCGCGGCGCGGGTACTGGTTGGAGAACTGGGTCTGGTAGTTGAAGCTCGGGTCGCGTCCGGCGGCGTTCGGCATCGGATACCAGTTCAGGATCTTGATGCCGTCGGGATCCTGCCGCGAAGCAGGGATGATGTTGCCGGGGAACTGAGCGTTGTTGTTCAGGGGATCACGAACAACCACGGGGCTGCCGCCGCCCTCGATCGAGCGGGAGAAATCGCCCTTCCGTTCCAGCTCCGTCGGCACGGTGACGTTGCGCAGAGCCTGCGGCACGAGCTGCTCCTGCCACTCCATGCCAATGAAGAAAAACAGCTTGTTTTTGTCCTGGTTGAACTTGCCCGGAATGTACACCGGACCGCCCAGGTTCCACCCGGCGTAGTTGTAGCGGTAGAGCTGGCGCGGGCGGCCTTCAATATTGTTCCGCCAGGTGTTTGCGTTCAGCCCTTCGTGACGGTGGAAGATGTAGCCGGTTCCGTGGAACTCCTGCGTGCCCGACTTCGTCACCACCTGGATCTGGGCGCCGGAGGAGCGGCCGAACTCGGCCGGCTGGGCGTTGGTGATCACCTTCATTTCGGCGATCATGTCGATGTTCGTGGTCGCCAGAACGCCGCCGTTGGAGCCGGTGTCGACGTTGGTGACGCCGTCCAGCAGCAGGTTGTTCTGGTTGCCCCGGTTGCCATTGGCCATGATGCCGCCCAGGCCGCCCGTATAGACGACGCCGGGAATCGTGCGGGCCAGGTCGAGGAAGTTGCGGCCCGTCATGGCCAGATCCAGCACCTGCCGCGAAGTCAGCACGCCCGCCTTTTCGGCGCCCTGCGTGCTCACCTGCACCGCGCTGGCTTCGACCGTGATCGTCTCGGTCAGCGCGCCGACGCTCAGCACCAGGTCGCCCAGCGTCACGCGGTCGCTGGCGAACACGCGGACGTCCTTCTGTTCGTACTTCTTGAACCCGGGCGCTTCAATGGTGATCGTGTACGCGCCGGGCAACACGGGCGTGAACACGAAAGCGCCATCATTGCCGCTCGTCGTGGAGCGGGTGCCGCCCGTCGCCTGGTCCGTCAGCGTGACCCGCGCGCCCGTGATGACGGCGTCCTGCGTGTCTTTCACGACGCCCGTAATCGAGCCCGAGATCTGCTGTGCGGACAAGGCGCCCGCTAACAGGAAAGCGAGCAGAACCGCTGCGCTGCAAACCTGGCGCAGGGTTCCCCCTTGCAGATTCATGCGATGTACCCCTTTCGTTTCTTCATTTCCTGGCGCTGCCCCGCGCAGATTGCGGCTCAGCGCGCAGGATTAGCAGGATTCTATTACCGCTTTCATCAAAATGCAAGGGAAAAACGCAGCCCCCCGCCGCCCGGGCGGATGGCGATTTGCGAAACGCTTACAGAGAGACTGAAACGCCGTTTTGTTCCCGGCCGCGCTGTTCAGGCCACGGCCGCGCGCCACCGCACCGGCGCCTCTGCCGCAGGCAAGGCCTGCAGGGGTTCGGGCCGCGGCGCCCCCGCGTTCAGGATCTGCACAAACTCGGTGGCCATGCCCGCGCACGCCTGTTCCGGAAAGATCAGGAAAAAGAACTGCCGCGCCAGAGACGGGTTCAGGTCCGCCGCAATCGCCGCCAGGTTGCCCGCTGCGGCCGCCACGCATTCGCGGCAGCTCAGGCCCGCCTCGCGGCAACGGGCGAGCTGTCGATCGGATCTGGGACGGCCTGCGGGCATGGTCGAACCTCCGGAAACTGAGAGGCGCCGCGGTCCGGCGGAGCGCCGGATCCTGCGTTCCCCGGAGCCGTTTCCGGCCCCGGGTACCCTTCTGTTTTGCCCGAAGATGACGATGAGGCCCAGACTCCCGTTGGGGTGCCCGGAGAGGTCCGTTGCGGGGGCGGGCCCCCCGCATTTGGGGGGGTCAGCAGAGCGCCTGCAGGATCGCCTGGAAGACCTCGTCCGGCGAGCCGGCGCCGTTGATGCGGACGTACCGGCCGCCGCTGTAGTGGCTGATCAGCGGGGCGGTGCTGCGCTCATAGGCGGCCAGTCGGTTGCGCACTGTTTCCTCGCAATCGTCGTCCCGCTGTTTCAGCCCTGCGCCGCAGGCGTCGCAGAGGCCGGACTGCTTCGGAGGATGCGTGCTCAGGTTGTAGATGGCGCCGCATTGAGGGCAGTAGCGCCGGTTGCACGTCCGCTCGATCAGCAGATCCGCGGGCACGTCGATGTGCAGCACCAGCGGCTGCGGCATCCCCAGCTCCTCAAGCAGGGACGCCAGGTATTCGGCCTGCGGAATCGTGCGCGGATAGCCGTCCAGGAGGAACCCGCTGCGGCAGTCCTCCTTCGAGAGGCGGGAGCGCACGATCTGGTTCACCAGATCATCGCTGAGCAGGCCGCCCGTGACCATCACGCCGGCCGCAGTCTTGCCCAGTTCCGTGCCGGCGCGCACCTCGCCGCGGATCATCTCGCCGGTGGAAATGGCCGGAATGGCGAAGTGCTTCGCCAGCCGCTCGGCCTGCGTGCCCTTGCCGCATCCGGGAGGGCCGAGAAGAAGAAACGTGCGGGTGCCCGCCGGGGCCTGGGTCTGAATGGGCGTGACGCTCGACATGACGGAATCCTGACTGAAAGTCTACCGATTCCTCTTGGTTCCAGTCAAACCGATCTGAATATCTGTTGCATCCGGCCCAGCGCTTCGCGGAAATCCTCCGGCGCGGCCAGCAGACTGACGGCGAGGAACGCCTCGCGCTCGAAATCATAGAAATAGCCCGGCTGAACGAGCACGAACGCTTCCTCCAGAAAGCGCAGCGCCCACTCTTCGCCCGAGTGAATCCGCGGCGCCTCGACGACGGCGGTCCACCCGCCCCCGCCGCCGGCCACGCGCCACGGCGAGTCACCGCCCAGAGCCGCCACGAGAGCTTCGAGATTGCCGAGGACGCGTTCGAGGATCCGGCTCTGCATCTCCGGCGCGAGTTCAAGCCACCGGGGCGCGGCGAACTGCACCGGCGCGGAGACGGGCAGATAGGCGTCGGCGATCCATTCCAGCCGCTCTACGGCTTCCTGCCGCAGTTCATCGGGTCCGCCCACGTGAATCCAGCCGAGTTTCATCTGCGGCAGCGCGGCGGTTTTCGACAGTCCGCTGAGGGTGAAGGTCAGCGCCAGATGCGGACCTGCCAGAGAGGAAATGCGCGGTGCCGAAGCGCGCCAGGCGTAGTCGAAAAACACTTCGTCGGCGATCACCGCCAGCCCCCGCAGCGCCGCGAACTCCTGCAGCCGCAGCCACTCTTCCAGGTGCAGGTACGTCCCCGTGGGATTGTTCGGATTCACCACCACGACGGCGCGGGCGCGCGGATCGAGATGCGCCTCCAGTTCCGCAATGTCGAGCCGCCAGCCCCAATGCTCCGGCAGAGGGTATTGGACGGCGCGCACGCTGTCGAGTTCCGCCAGGCACTCAAACAGCGGATAGGACGGACGCGGGGTCATGACGGCGTCGCCGGGCTCGCACAGCAGTTTGAAGAGCCACGAATACGCCTCGCTGGTGCTCGACGCCAGCAGGAGGTGTGCGGGATCAGCGATGGCTCCATGCCGCGCGTGCCACGCGGCGATGGCCTGCCGGGTCTCGGCGCGCCCCCGGGGCGAAGGCTCATATCGGAGCGAGCCGGGATCGCCCAGCGGACCGAGAACCGCTTCCGCGGGGCAGGCGATGCCCGCCTGAGTCGGATTTGTCAGCGTCAGGTCGATCAGCGGCGCGCCGGCGAGGCGCAGGGCGCCCGCGCGGGCCGAGAGCCGGTTTGGATGAAAGGAGCGGGGCGTGCGGGAAGAGAACGCGCTCACGCTTCCGCCACCACGGGATTGCGCAGCTCGCCGAGCCCCTCGATCCGGACCGTCACTTCGTCGCCCGGCCGCAGCCAGCGCGGCGGCTTTTTCGAAAATCCCACGCCTGCGGGCGTCCCGGTGGCGATCAGGTCTCCGGGCTCGAGCGTCAGAACGCTGGAAATGAACGCGATCAGATCCGGAATCTTGAAGATCAGTTCGCGCGTATTCGACCCCTGCATGCGCTCGCCGTTGAGGAAAAGTTCGATGGAAAGGGAGTGGGGGTCCCCGATTTCATCCGCCGTCGTGATCCACGGCCCAGTGGGCGCGAAGCCGTCGAATGTCTTGCCCATCAGCCACTGCGACGTGGCCAGCTGGAAATCGCGGGCGCTGACGTCATTGAAGCAGAGATACCCGAAGACATGATCGCGCCATTTTTCCGCCGGAATATGCCTTCCTCCGCGGCCGATCACGAAGGCGAATTCCGCCTCGTAATCCGGTTTCTGCGAATTCTTCGGCAGGATGATGGGCGCGCCCGGGCCGATGATCGTGTTGTGGAATTTGCTGAAAATCGTCGGCACCGCCGGGATTTCCATCTTCGCTTCCGCCGCGTGATCCCGGTAATTCAGGCCCGCGCAGAGGATTTTCGGCGGCCGGGGAACGGGAGCCAGAAGCACGGCCTGATCCAGCGGCAGGCCAGGATCGGGCACGCTTTCCATATGCCGCCGGATGCGGTCCAGCGACGCGGGCGCCGAGCCGATGATTTCCAGCACGGAGGAAAACCCGGCGGGCTGCAGGCTGTACAGCCGGCCGTCCCGCACCAGCGCCGGCAGGGCGGCGCCGCCGGGAGACAGATAGGTGGCGAGTTTCATGATGACGGACGGACGCGCTTCGGGCGCGGATCCTTTCAGCGGCTATTATCGCAGGAGGGAAGCGCGGCGGGGCTTATTCCTGCATCATCGGCTGGGAGTCGGCTTCCCGCCAGGCGCTGATCTTCAGACGGCGGCAGACCCAGCACAGGTTTTCGTCGGAGAACGGCGCCACCTCGGAGCCGCAGACGACGCAGCCCTGCTTTCTGCGTTCCGGCTTCGGTGTCTCCGTGCGCGCCGGACGCTGGCTGGAGGCAGCGCGCGTTTTGGTCTTTTTCGCCATCTATTTCCAGCTAATCACGGCTCCGGAAAAAGATCAATCCCCGGCGGCCGGCGCTTCCAGAGCGGCTGTGCGGCGCCGCGCCATCCACGCCTTGATGTCCTCGACATACGAGTAGGCCACCGGCACCACGAGCAGCGTCAGCAGCAGGCACAGCAGCTGCCCGCCGATGATGGTCACGGCGATGGCCGATCGCGTGGCGGCGCCTGTTCCGATGGCGACGGCTGTCGGAATCAGTCCGGCGATGATGGAGAACGTCGTCATCAGGATTGGGCGCAGCCGCACCTTGTTGGCCTCCAGAATGGCCTCCCGCAACGGCTTGCCCGCCTCCAGCAGGCGGTTCATGTAGTCCACCTGGAGAATGCCGTTTTTCTTGACGATGCCCAGCAGCAGCAGGATGCCCAGGGCGCTGAACAGATTCAGCGAGCGCCCCGTCGCCAGCAGGCTGATCAGTGCGAAAGGAACCGAAAGCGGCAGCGTCAGCAGGATGATGAACGGGTGAACAAGACTCTCAAACTGCGCGGCGAGCACCATGTACATGAAGATCGACGCCAGCCCGATGGCCAGGATCATGTTCGCCGTCGTTTCCTCGAGGATTTTCACCTGGCCCGAGAACGCCAGCCGCACGCCCACCGGCAGGTCCATCTCGCTCACCACGCGGTTCACCGCGGCGGCGGCGGCGCCCAGCGTGTAGCCCGGCGCCGGGTTGCCGTAGAACGAAATTGCGTACTGCCGCCCGACGCGGTCGATGCGCGACGGGCCGACGCCGCGCTCCAGCCGCGCAATCGAGTCCAGCCGGATCAGCCCGAGTTTCGCCGAAGGCACCAGCAGCCGGCTCAGCACCTCCGGGTTGTCGCGCTGCTCGGGCAGCAGGCGCATGGTGACCGGGTATTGCTCGCCCAGCTCTTTGTACGTCGTGATTTCGTCTTCGCCCGACATCAGCAGCCGGACGGCGCTGGCCACGTCGGCCACGCGCACGCCCAGGTCGCTGGCCAGCTGACGGTCGATCTCCACCTGGATCTCGGGGTTGCTGAAGTTCAGGTTGGCGCGCATGTCGGCCAGCTCGGGCTGTTTCAGCAGCCGCTCCAGCAGCTCGCGCGAGATCGGCACCAGCTGGTCGAAGTCCGGGCCCATCAGCGAGGCGCGGATCGGCGCGAACGTGTCGCGCCCGCCCAGCACGTTCGGGAACGTGACCGCGGGGCGCGCGTACGAGTAGTCCCGCAGGATGGCGCGGATCTGCTGCGCCGTCTCGTTCAGCGGCCCGCGCTGGTTCGGCGGCACCAGCAGCACCGTGAACCGCGCCATGGTGACGCGGTCGATGAAGCCTGCGCTGGCCGGCACCACGGTCGTCACGCCCGGCACCTTCGCCACTTTCGCCGCGATCTCCAGCGCCACCTTTTCCGTTGCGGCCAGCGAGGAGCCCTCGGGCATTTCCATCGAGATGCCGAGCTCGCTCTGGTCCTCCTGCGGCATCCAGTCGCGGCCGATGAAGCGGCCGAGCACGAATGTCGAGCCGAACGTGACCAGGCAGATGGCCACGATCGCCAACCGGTGGTCCAGCGCCCAGCGCAGCACCCGCAGGTAGCCCCGCTCCCACGGCTGCTCCTTGTGGCCGTGGCCCAGCTCGCCCGCCTTCCTGCTCTTCAGCTTCAGCACGCGCGCGCTCAGCGTCGGCGTCAGCGTGAAGGCCACGAGCATCGACACGAGAATCGAGAACGACATCGTGCTGCCGAACTGGTTCAGATACCGCTTCGCGTAGCCGCTGACGAAGGCGATCGGCACGAAAATGATCACCAGCGAGAGCGTCGTCGCCAGCACCGCCAGCGAAATCTCCTTCGTGGCGTCGATCGCCGCCCGTTTCGGATCAATCCCGGGGAACGTCTCCAGGTAGCGGTAGATGTTCTCGAGCACGATGATGGCGTCGTCGATCACGATGCCCACAGCCAGCGTCAGCGCCAGCAGCGTCATCGAGTTCAGCGTGTAATCGAGATACCGCATGATCGTGAACGTCGTGATGATCGACGTCGGAATGGCGATCGAGCTGATCAGCACCGTGCGGAAGTCGCGGATGAAGAACCAGATGATCAGCGACGCGAACAGCGAGCCGAGCACCAGATGCTCTTCGAGGCTGTGCACCGAGTTCTTGATGTAGGTGGCCGTCTCCTTCACCACGTTCAGCTTCAGCCCCGCCGGAAGCTGGCGGTTGATGTCGTCCACCTTGGCCAGCACCTCGTCGACCACCTTCACCGTGTTGGTGCCGGTCTGCCGCGTCACTTCCAGCATCACTGCGGGCTGGCCCTGGTAATAGGCGAACGAACGCCGCTCGGCCATGCCGTCTTCGACGGTGCCGACGTCGCGTACCCGGATGGGCACGCCGTTCACGTTCTTGATGATGATGTTGTTGAACTGCTCGACGTGCTCTACGCGGCCCATCGTGCGCACGCCCACTTCCTGCGGGCCGCGGATGATGCGGCCTCCGGGCGCCTCGACGTTCTCCGAGCGCACGGCGCGCTCCACGTCCTGCGCCGTCAGGTTGTAGCCGTTCAGCTTGTTGATGTCGAGCAGGATGTTGATCTGCCGCTTGCGCCCGCCGGAGATGCTGACGCTCGCCACCCCGTCCACCGTCTCCAGAGCCCGGCGCACGATCTTGTCGGCCACTTCGGTCAGTTCTCTCACGCTCGCGTCGCCGCTGAGAGCCATCGTCACCACAGGGTCTGAGTCCGGATCGGCCTTCCGCACCACCGGAGGCAGCACGTTCGGCGGCATGCGGCGCACCGCGCCCGCCGCCTTCTCGCGCACCTCCTCCACCGCCTCGGAGATGTCCTTGTCGAGCGTGAACGTGACGATCAGGTTGCTCGAGCCTTCCGTCACCATCGCCCGCAGCTCGTCGATGCCGCTGATGGCGGATACCGCTTCTTCCAGCGGCATGATCACCTGCGAGACCATCTCCTCCGGGCTCGCGCCGGGCAGCCGCGTATTGACAAACACCGTCGCCGGGTCGGTCTTCGGGAACAGATCCACTCCGAGATCGAAGAAGCTGAACAGTCCCATGACCGCCAGGAACAGGATCAGCATGAACGCGAAAACCGGCCGTTGGACGCAGATTTCAGTCAGGCGCACGAGGGGTTGGACTCCTGTCTGTTTATGATGCTCCGCGCGGGTCGGGAAGTTACTCTTTCTCCCCCGCAGACCTCTGACATCAGTATGCGAGAATAAGGGTTTCTATGTCCGATGTGGCATTTCTCTTCCCCGGCCAGGGTTCTCAGGCCGTGGGCATGGGCAAGGCGCTGGCCGATGCCTTCGAGACGGCCCGCCGCGTGTTTGAAGAAGCCGACGACGCGCTCGGCTTTTCCATCTCCCGCCTTTGTTTCGAAGGACCAGAAGACCAGCTCCGCCTGACGGAAAACACGCAGCCGGCCCTGCTGACCGTTTCCATCGCCGCCCTCCGCGTGCTTGAACAGGAGGGCTTTCGCCCGGATTGGGTCGCCGGCCACAGCCTTGGCGAATATTCGGCGCTCGTGGCTGCCGGTTCGCTGGCATTCCGCGACGCCGTCCGGCTCGTGCGGCTGCGCGGCCGCTACATGCAGGAAGCCGTGCCTCCGGGAGTCGGCGCGATGGCCGCCGTGCTCAAGCCGCCGCTCGATCAGCTCGATCAGATCCTCGCCGAGGCCGCCCAGGGCGAAATTGTCGCCGCGGCGAACTTCAACTCGCCCGAGCAGGTCGTCATCGCCGGCCACGCCGGCGCGGTCTCTCGCGCCTCGGAAGCCCTGAAAGCCGCGGGCGCCAAACGCGTCGTCCCGCTGCCGGTCAGCGCGCCGTTCCACTGCCCGCTCATGAAGCCCGCCCAGGAACGCCTCAAGGCGGACCTCGACGCGGCGCATTTCGCGGATCTGCAGATCCCGCTGATCAACAACGTCGAGGCGCGCGTTGTGACCTCCGGCGCCGATGCGCGCGAGGGCCTCTATCTGCAGGTCTCCGGCGCCGTGCGCTGGACGGATTCGATGCGTACGCTCGCCGGGCTCGGCTGCGCGCGCGCTGTCGAAGTGGGCGCCGGGGCCGTGCTGTGCGGCCTGATGAAGCAGATCGCCCCGCAGGTGCGCACGGCGAAGTTCGGCGAACCGGCCGATCTCGAGAAAGTGCGCGAACTTCTGGCCTAGAGTTTCCGGTTTCGTCCGGGCCCGCGCGGTTGCCCGCACATCCGCGCCCCGGGTGACAGAGGGCGCCGCCCCGGCAGCCCTGCGGCTTCGCCGGGGCGGGCGCCGCACTGTGTTTGAGCGGCTGCGGCCGTTCGATACAAATCGGAAGACCCATGTTCTCTCCGCGCTCCACCGCCCCCTGGCTGTTGGCGGCCATCCTCGCTGGCGTCCCTGCCGGCTGCAAGAAGACCGTGCCCACCAACGTCGCTGCCACGGTCAACGGGCGGGCCATCACGTACTCGGATCTCGACAAGCAGTACAAGCGGCAGTTCCCCCAGCAGCCCGAGGGCACGACGCCTGACCAGGTCCTCTTCCAGAAGCTCGAGCTGCTCCGCGCCATGATCGACGAGGAAATTCTTCTCCAGCGCGCCGAGAAGCTCTCCCTGCTGGCCCGCGATGAAGACGTCGAGGCGAGGCTGAACGAGATCAAGGCGCCCTATACGCAGGAGGAGTTCCAGAAGCAGCTCGACGCGCAGGGCATGACTCTGGAGGAACTCAAGAGCCAGATCCGCCGTTCGCTCTCCATTGAAAAACTGCTCAACCGCGAGATCGGCAACCAGATCACCATCAGCGACAAGGACGTCACCGAGTTCTACGAGGCCAACAAGGCCATGTTCCGCTTCCCGGAGACGAACTATCACATCGCCCGCATTGTCGTCACCGCCGGACCCGCCCCCGAGATCCGCAACCTTTCCGGTTCGAAAGCCCTCACCGAAGACCAGGCGCGCAAGAAAATCCAGATGATCGAGGCGCGGCTCAAGCAGGGCGAGGATTTCGCCAAGGTCGCCCAGGCTTTCAGCGAAGATCCGCAAAGCGCCCCCAACGGCGGCGACATGGGCTTCATTCCCGAATCCGCCCTGCAGCAGGCCGATGCTGAAACCCGCCGCGTCATCATGAATCTCGTCCCCGGCCAGATCTCGCCGCCGCTGCGCACGCAGGGCGGCTGGCAGATCCTCAAGCTGATCGCCCGCGAGCCGGCCGGCCAGCGCGAGCTGAACGACCCGCGCGTCCAGCAGAACATCCGCGAAACCCTCCGCACCCGCAAGGAGCAGCTGCTCCGCAACGCCTATCTCGACGCCTGCCGCAACGAGGCCGAGGTGGTCAACTACCTCGCGCTGTCGCTCGCGCCGGGCTTCTCGAAGAAGTAGTCCTTTCCACTCGGGCGTCCCCGCCGCCCCGCCCGGCCGGGCGTCGGGCGCAGGCTGTATCATGTGGTATTCCCATGCAGCCGACGCGCCGCACCTCCCTTCTGGAATGGCCGGCCTCCTGGAAAGATCCCTCGCTTCTGCGATGGCTGGAGAATTCTCCCTTCGGCGTCCTGCTGTTTGCCGAGGACCCGCCGCCCGGGATCGCCGGACCCGCCTCCGCCCTCTGCCGGATCGTGGCGCGCCCAGCCTGGCGCAAACACGCCGAAATCGACTGGGGCCAGCCCGGCAACCCTGTCCTCATCGGGGATGGCGTCTGGCCGGCAATGGGCGCCTCCGGCGCTTCGGATTCCACCGAAGCCGGGCCCACGGGCCTGCCCTGGCTCGAGGCCAACGGCTGGCTGATCCGCATGGCGCGGGATCTGGCGCCCTCTGCGGAGGTGTGGCTCCGCTCCGATCCGCCTGAGGACGCCGACCGCGCCGATGCCTCGCTATACGCCTTCGCCCAGTCCGAGGCCCGCGCCCACGGCGCCGTCCGGCCACTGGTTCTCCCGCCCCGCATCGCCGCCGGTCTGGCCGCCGGCAATGCGCATGCCGTCTCCTGGTGGCAGAAACTGTGCTCGGTCGAATCCTGGTGGCAGCAGCGGCATGAATGGCAGAACTGGCCCACGGCCGCGCGGCTGATCGTGATCTCGGATTTTGCAGGCCCCAATCAATATGCGGCCACCGAGTTTCTGAACCTCGCTGCACGCAGAAACCTCGCCTGGCGCGTCCGGCACCCGCAGAGCCTGGGCGGCGAGCCGTTGCGCGGCGCTGCGGCGGTCGTCTACGTCGATCAGGCGCCTCTGGAAGGCGCGCTGCTGGAACATCTGGAGCGCTTTGTCCGCCAGGGCGGCCTGCTCGTCTGCCTCGATTGGGTCCGCGGCGCGCTCCGCGGACTCGAGCCGGGCGGTGGCGCGCACCCGCGGTTCCAGCTCTTCCATTGCGGCAAAGGACGCGTGGCCGCCAGCCGCACTGCCTGGGAAGACCCCTATCTGATGGCTCAGGACGTCCATCTCCTCATGAGCCGCCGCCACGACCTCGTGCGTCTTTTCAACCCCGGCTCCATTCTCTGCTGGCCCGCCTTCAGTCCGGATCGCAGCCGGATGCTCGTGCATCTGCTCAATTACAGCCGGATGGGCGCGGCGCATGACGTCGTCGTGCAGACGTGGGCGCCGCTGAAATCGGCGGCAATGGAACAGCCCGGCAGGGAGAGGCGCCCGGCCGCTCCGCGCCGCGAAGCCGGAGGCTGGGAGCTCGACGTCGAGCCGTTCGACAGCTACTGTGCGCTGGAACTGGAGGGCAACTGGGATGCTGCAGGATAGAACACACGCCACCCGGCGGAACTTTCTCGCCGCGCTGGCCGCTTCGGCGGCCGCCCCCTGGGCCCGCGCCGAGGCGCCCGCCTCGCGCGTGGCCGTCGCCCGTTGCGACACCTACGGGCGCGAACTGCACGAGACGCTGGCCCGGATGCTGGATCAGCTCGGCGGCGCCGCCCGGCTCGTGCGGGGCAAGACGGTGACCATGAAAATCAACCTCACCGGCTCGCCCACCATGCGCATGGGCAAGGTGCCCGCTGAAAAGGCGCAATACACGCACCCCGCCGTCATCGGCTCCCTTGTCCGCCTCTTCGGCGACGCCGGCGCGCGCCGCGTACAGATCGTCGAAGGCTGCTTCTCCTCCGACGAGCCGTTGGAAGAATTCCTGCTCGCCGCCGGCTGGGATCCGGCGCCGTGGTTCACCCTGGCCCCGCAGGTGCTGTTTGAAAACACGAACACGCTCGGCCGCGGCCGCCGCTATGCGCGCTTCATGACGCCGCGCGGCGGCCATCTCTTCCCGGGCTTCGATCTCAATCACGCCTATGCCGACTGCGACGTCCTCGTCAGCGTGGCCAAGCTGAAGGAGCACGCCACCTGCGGCGTCACCCTCGGCATGAAGAACATGTTCGGCGCCACGCCCCTCACCATCTACGGGGACTACGCCGGCAAGGACGAGCCGGACGAAAATGGCGCGCGCAGCGGGCGCGGCGCCATCATGCACAGCGGCCTCCGTCCGCCCTCGAAAAGTGCGCCCCAGCCGCGCGAAGAGGGAACGCCCAAAGACGACAAGTGGCGCATGCCCCGCATCGTGGCCGACCTTTCGGCAGCCCTCCCCGTGCACCTCACCGTCATCGACGGCATCGACTCAATGGCCGGCGGCGAGGGGCCATGGATCCGCGGGTGCCGCCCCGTCCATCCCGGTCTCCTCATCGCCGGGCTGAACCCCGTCTGCACGGACGCCGTCGCCACCGCCTGCATGGGCTTCGACCCGATGGCTCCGCGCGGCACGCCCCCTTTCGAGACCTGCGACAGCTTCCTGGAACTGGCTGAGCAGCTCGGCGTAGGCACGCGCGACCTGCGCCGCATCGAAGTCGCCGGACTGTCCGTGGAAAAGGCTGTCTTCCGCTTCCGCTCCTGATCGCCTGCGCGATCGGGAAGCCGCGCCCCGCTCTCAAGCATCCAACTCTGTGTCAGAGGGGCGGAAGCTCCCGGGCTTCCGCATCGCAGCCATGCCACGACGCCAGAACTACTCGCTGCCGTATTCCCTGGTCACGCCGAAAAGCATCTATCTGTCGCGGAGAAAACTTCTCGGCTCGCTTCTCGTCCTGCCCGGCGCGGCGGCGGCGGTGCAGAAGCTGGAAAACATCCGCAAGACCGGCTACGGGCGGGGCGAGACGCTTACCCCCTACGAAGCCGTCACCACCTACAACAACTTCTACGAGTTCGGCGCCTCCAAGGAGGATCCGGCGCGCAACGCCCGCAGCTTCCGCACCCGTCCCTGGACCGTCCGCGTCGAAGGCGAAGCGCTGAAGCCGCGCACCTTCGACATCGACGAAATCCTGAAGCTCGCGCCGCTCGAGGAGCGCATCTACCGCTTCCGCTGCGTCGAAGGCTGGTCCATGGTGATTCCGTGGATCGGATTCCCGCTGGCGGAATTGCTGAAACAGGTGGAGCCGAAATCATCGGCCCAATTCGTGGCATTCGAGACGTATTTCGATCCGAAACAGATGCCGCAGAGCGCGTGGTCCGGCCTTCCGTTCCCGTACGTCGAAGGTCTCCGCATGGACGAAGCCATGCACCCGTTGACCATCCTCTCCGTGGGGCTCTACGGTGAAGTCCTTCCCAACCAGAACGGCGCTCCCCTGCGCCTCGTCGTGCCCTGGAAATACGGCTTCAAGAGCATCAAGTCCATCGTCCGCATCAGGCTCGTGAAGAACCAGCCGCCCACCACGTGGAACCTCGCCAATCCGCGCGAATACGGCTTCTATTCCAACGTGAATCCCGGCGTCGATCATCCCCGCTGGAGCCAGAAAAAAGAGCGCCGCATCGGCGAATTCTTCAAGCGTGACACGCTCCTGTTCAACGGCTACGGCAACGAAGTCGCCTCTCTGTACGCCGGGATGGATCTGCGCAAGAATTACTGAGAACTCCCCGATGCGCCGCCTGCTGGCCGCCCGCTCTGCCAAGCCGGCTCTATTCCTGCTGTGCCTTGCACCCGCCCTGTGGCTCGCCGCCGGCTCGTGGCGGGGTTCGCTCGGGGTCAACCCGATTGAAAAGGTCACGCTTGAAACAGGCCAGTGGACGCTCCGCCTCCTTGCGGCCACTCTCGCCGTCACGCCTCTCCGCCGCCTGGCCGGCTGGCCGGAGCTGATTCGGTTCCGCCGCATGCTGGGACTCTTCGCGTTCTTCTATGCGTGCCTGCACGCGCTGACCTACGTCTGGCTCGATCAGTTCTTTGACTGGGCGGAAATCGCGCGCGATATCGTCAAAAGGCCCTTCATCACCGCCGGCGCCCTGTCTTTTGCGGCCATGGCGCCTCTCGCCGTCACCTCCACGCGCGGCTGGATCGCCCGCCTCGGAGGCCGCCGCTGGCAAAGGCTCCACCGTCTGGTCTATCTCGCCGCCGCCGCCGGCGTCGTGCATTTCTGGTGGAAGGTGAAGTCCGACATCCGCGAGCCGGCGCTCTATGCCCTGATTTTTGCCGTTCTGTTTCTGGCCCGTCTGCTCAGACCCCGGACAGCCGCGCCGCCGCAGAGCGCCCCGCTGGCGTGAACAGCGTCTTCCGCTGCATCCTGCGTTCGACGATCATCAGGCAGCCGGTGTCCGGACGCCCAGCCGCTGCCGCCTGAAGCTGATGCGCCAGGGATCTCGTGCAGCGTGTTAGTGGAGATTCGCGCAGCGCGCATGACGGCCCTGCGGTGTTGCAGAGAATTCCGAGCCGCGAGCGAAGGGCGCGCAGCGCCCGAGAGCGAGCGGTCCTTCCCTTGCCCCCGGCGCCTTCCCCAGCGGGCTTCCTCTCGCGCCTGCGCGAGGACTGCATCCCAACCGTATTGCCCGGGCCCTCCCCAACGGTTTTCCCCTCGGCCTTGAGCGAGGGCCCAACTGTGCCCCCACGCCTTCTCCTGCGGCTCTCCCCTCGGCCTTGGCCGAGGGCTGCATCCCAACCGTGTTCGCCTTGGCCGCGAGTGCGGGCAGTCCCCAGTCTCGTCCCATCTGAACAGGCGATTTTTCGAAGGAGCGTCCCCTGGAAGGCGCAGCCTGAACGTCTATTCCTGACGCAGCCGCCGGTCAGGGCATCAGCCCGGGCGCCAGCAGCAGGTTCGCGCTGGCGAACCGGTCCCAGAGCGACTTGCGCTCGCGGAAGCTCGCCCACCGCAGCACCGCCTCTTCCCCTTCGGCCGCGAAGAAACCCACGCCGCCCTTGACCAGCCGGTTGTCAGACCACTCGTCCACCACCCTGCCGTCGATCAGGGTCGTGAACCGGTTGCCAGCCACCAGCGTGGCCACCCGGTAAGGACGCCCCCGCTCCAGCGGCAGGGGCAGGGGCAGCTCGGCGCGCGCAAACACCCGCCCCGCTTCCATCCCGTAGCGGATAATCTTCGCCCCTGACGGCGCCCCAGGCCGGATGATCTGGATCCGCGTCGCGTAGTAGTCCTCGGCGTCCGAGGCGCGGTAGACCCAGCTCATCCCCTTCCGCTCCACCTGGCCTTCGAATTCAAATTCGTAGTCCCGCGTGCCCAGGGTCGGGCTCCACAGCCGCAGTTCGCCGACCCGCGCCGCCCCTTCCCGCACCACCCAGCCTCTGGCGCTGCCAGCCCATTCCCCAAGGCTCGTCTGAAAATCCACCTTCGCCACCACCGGTCCGCTTCCGGGCAGCCAGTCGTTCAGCCAGTCCAGAACACCCGACCCTCCCGATATCCGGGGGTGATTCTGCGGAACGCCCGCAGGCAGCGTGACCGGGGCGGCGCCGGCCACCGGGCTCGGGCCGTTGCGTGCGGCGCTGTCGTCGGGAAACACTAGTTTGGCCACGATCAGCGCTCCCACCAGCCCCACCATCATCACCGCCATCATGCTGTTGGACCCTTTGGGCTGCGGTTTGGCCGCTTCAGTCGAGGGAGTCGCCCAAACCGGTTCCGCGTCGTACTCGGCGTCGCGGAGGAACCAGGCGGATGCGCGCGGCCCCTTCTTCCGGCAGCGTTCGCTGCAGAAGTCGCGGTCCGTCAATAGCCGCAGCGGGCTGATTTCTCGCCCGCATCGCTGGCACCGCATCTACACTCTCCCCTCTCTCAACTACAAGGCTAAACCGCGAAGGACCGCCTTGGATGGAATTAGGCGGAAATTCCGCCGGATTTCAGTCCATCCACTGAGCCGGTCTGCCCGGCGGCCAACCGGCTTTCGCCTCTTCATCCCTGGCTGGAGGCCTTCCCTGTTCCCGTCTCCCACAGGTTCCAGCCGTAGATGCACACATGGTCGAACGCCCAGAGGCTCACCGCCCCCAGTCCGAGCTGCCGGGCCATCGTGATTTCCTGCCGCCATGGCGCTCCTCCCCGGAACACGGCGATCATCGCCCGGATCAGCGGGCGCGGCCAGTCCAGCCCCGCCGCGAACTCCAGTGTCTGCCGGCAAAGATCCAGGTTCCTCGACCAGACGCCGAAATCCAGCGCCTCAATCTTGAATCGGTCGAACGGCGACTGGGCTTTAGACGTCCACTCCGCCGGAAGATTGACAAACCGGTTCAGCGCGCCGCCCAGCTGATGAATCCCGGCCGGCTCCGGATGATTCACATCGTACGGAAACAGAATCTCCAACTGCGCCTCAGGAAAGGCCGACCGGATGTCAGCCGCCAGCGCCGCCGCATAGTCCCGCAGCCGGTTCCGCAGAAACAGCGCATCGGCCCCTCCGTTCGCCCCCGGATCGTCCTGCGGCGAGCGGAACACATGCAGCGGCCGCCCCAGCGCCGCCTGCGCCGCCGCCTGCGTCTCCGCGTCGTAATACGCCATCCCTCCGCCGGGGTTGTCCGGCCTCCGGTTTGTGAAGTACCACCACGTGAACTCGCCCATCTGCAGCCGCGGCTGCAGCCCGGCGTCCGCCATCAGGTCTGCCACCTCCCGGAACGCCTTCTTCTGGAACTCCAGCATCGGCGTCCCGAACGTGCAGTGCGTCGACTTGAAGCCCCCGAACCCCATGTCGGTCACCACCGGCGCCCCGTCCGGGTAGCGGGCGGCGAACTCCGCCGGCGGCTCCACCAGCTCCATTGAAAACGCCGTCGTGACGGCTCTTCCTTCAGCCGCGCACAGCGCGTACAGATCCGCATGCCACGCCCTCGCTCCAGCGTTCAGCGCGTGGTCCGCGTCCGCGTCCACCTCCCACCGGCCCATCGCGCCCCCGGCGATCCAGCCCCCTCCGCTCACGGTTCCCGACGATCCTGCGGCGCGAATCATCCATGCCGTCACCAGAAACTCGTACGCCGGCGCCGCCGACCGCGCCCGCAGAATCAGCCGCGATCCCTCCGTCCGGGCGCGCACGCCCACCATGGTTGCGTTCACGATCATGGCGAAATGCCGCGCGATCTGCTCCGGACTCTCCCCCTGCAGCACGCTCTTGCCCAGCGTCTGCCCGCCGATGCGGACAAATACCTCGTCGCCCGGCGCAAACACGCCCTCGAACTCCACGCCTGTCTCCGGCAGCACGCCCCCCGTCCGCCGCCGCCGGTTCCACCAGAAGATCCCGATGTACTCGTTCAGCTCGCCCCTGCACCCGAGCTGCCGCAGGTTCCACAGGATCCGCGCCGGCGGCAGCTTGTAGGTGTGGTCCGTCGAGTAGTCCAGCGCCGGCGTCATCCAGTTCTGATCCTGGGGCGGTTCCGGCGGATCGCCCGCCACCACCGCCTCCAGCCCGGCGAAACAGAAAGGTCCCGCCCCGGCATGGGTCAGCCGCACCGTATGCTCGCCTGCCGGGACCGCTGAAGCGAGACGCCTGCGTGACACAACGTCGCTCTCCGGAGACAGAAACGCCGAAAACGCGCCCGCCGGCGCCCCGTCGATCTCAACAAGGGCCGAGCCCTGCCCGTGGCCCAGCCGCGTCCACAGCCACAGCTCGTGCGCGTGCTCGCAGCGGTAGCGCACCTCCACCTGCGCCCCGGGCGCCTGCGAGACAAACGCCAGTCCGCCCGGAAAGAACCCCGCCTCCGCCGCCCAGCCGCCGCTGTAATGGCAACGCGGGTCCGTCGCCTCCACGCGCACGCCCTCCGGTCCGGCGACGCGCAGCCGCAGCGTCTCCTCCGGTCCCGTCACCTGCCAGTTGGTGAACTCCGCCATCCACTCCCCGCCCGGGTAATCCTCCCCATAGGCCAGCCTCGGCGCCAGCGTCAGCCACATCCGGCGGATCTGCGGCACGCCGAGCTCGGCGAAATCCAGCCGCACCCGCAGCTTCGCCGTCGATGCCCCGCCGGAAAACTGCGCTTCCGCCGGACTCGCCCGCAGCCGCTCGTTCTTCCACACCGCGTACATCCGCAGGAAATTGGCGTCGTATCCGCCCTCCGCCGTCCGGATCTTCAGCCGCGTCCCGTCCGCCTCCGCCTGCAGCGCAAACGGGGCGTCCGCCGCCGCGTAATCCGCCTGATTGATCTGCGCCGCCAGGCTCTGGCACACCGTCTCGGCCTTGATATGGTGCAGCGTCTCCGCGCCGCCTCCGCTGGCGCTCACCGCCGTCGTCGAGCCGTCCCCCCGCCGCGCCCGCAGCCGCACCGTCCACGGCTCCGCTCCGATCGTGGCCGTCACGTCCGGATCCCCCTCTCCCGCATTGACCGCCGCCGCCAGAGCCGCCGCCACCCCCGCTGACCCGTCGCCTTCCTGCTCGACGTGCGTGTACGTGCGGTTCGCTACCGTGATCCAGTGGATCGTCCCCGGCGTTCCTGCGTAGAACGGATACTCCACGCTCACCCGTCCCGGGACGATGTAGTCAAACGCCATGTTCAGGTACCACAGCGTCAGCCGGTCGTACCCTTCGATCTCCTCGCCCGTGATGTCAAACTCCGCCGACGCCGCCGGATCCGGGTCCGCCACCACCTCCGCATGATCGGACAACCGGATGCGCACCGCCTGCCCCTGCGGCGGCTGCACGTCCAGATACGGCCAGTCGATCGTCGGATATTTCCGGCAGTTCAGCGGCATCAGCTCTTCGTAGCGGACGTCGAATTCCAGCACAACACCGTTGAAGTCGAAGTCCGGCAGATAGCGGATGCGCGGATGCTCGAAAAAATTGTCGGCGTCGTAGAGCACCACGACCGCGAAATCGGCGGCATCCTGAAAACTGCCGCGCACCTTGAATCCGTTCGGCGTCGCCTCGCAGATCGCCGCTGAGGCCCCCAGATGATCGAACCCCTGCAGGTGGACGGTGCGGTCAGGCTGGAGTTTGCGGATCGCCTCGCTCACGCTGGTTCCTCCCGCCACGGACTCTATCGCGCCCTCTGCCGCGGGCCGGACCGCACGCCCGGCACGCGCGCCTCAACCGGCTGATTTCGCAGGGAAGAAAATTCCCGCTCCCCCTGTGACGGCCCTTCCGGCAGAATCGCCGCTCCGGGCGCCTCCACCTCTTGGCCGTGCTCTCCCTGCGCCGCTTTTCAGCTCTCCGCCCGGCCGCCTCCGTTGCTTGACTTCCCCTCGGCCGATGGCTTAACGTAACGGTTTCGCTGCACCGCGCAGGCCCAGAATGCCCAACGCCGAAAGCACGCCGGAGATCCTCTACGATCAGCTGCTCGAATCGACGCTGGCCAGCGTGGACGCGAGCGAGGAGATCGCCAAGACTCTCGCCGCTCAGTTGGGCTTCGACGAGGAAGAGACCTATCACATCGGCTACGCCGTGCGCGAAGCCGTCGTCAACGCCGTCGTCCACGGCAACCTTTACAGCGCCAACAAGCGCGTCCATCTGCTCGTGGAACGGGCTGCGCCGTGGATGCAGGTCACCGTGGAAGACGAAGGCCAGGGCTTCGAGGAGTCCAGCCAGGCCGACCCGCTCGCCGAGGAAAACCTCCTCAGCCAGTCCGGCCGCGGCATCCTCATAATCCGCGCATTCATGGATGAAGTCTCCATCGGCCGGACCGACCAGGGCGGCACGCGCCTCGTCATGCGCAAGTCATTGCCGGTTCCCTCGTAACTCGGCTATTCTGAATTCGTCTTTGCCTGAAAAGCAGGAGGTACATGCAGTGAGCCTGAAATTGACCACCCGCCAGGTCGGCGACGTGACCGTCGTGGATGCTGCCGGCCGCATCACTCTCGGGGAAGGCTCTTCCGCCTTCCGTGACACCATCAAAGGCCTCGTCAACCAGGGGCAGAAGAAGATCCTCGTCAACCTCGGCGAGGTCTCCTACATCGACAGCTCCGGCATTGGCGAGCTCGTCAGCGGCTACACCACGGTCTCCAACGCCGGCGGCAAGCTCAAGCTGCTCAACCTTACCAAGCGGGTCCACGACCTGCTGCAGATCACCAAGCTCTACACCGTCTTTGAAGTCTTCGACGACGAGGCCAAAGCTCTCGCCAGCTTCTGACGCCCCGTCCCCAACGCGGGCTGATGCCGTCCAGAAGTGCCAGAACCCTTGTCATCGCGGGGCAGCCGGGGCTGCTCCGTGATGGCATCGCCTCCCTCTGTTCTTCCTCCGGCCGTTTCCACGTGGCTGCCGCCACCTCCTCCGGCCAGCAGGCGTGGAAGCTTCTGGAACAGCTCCGCCCCGACGTCCTCATCGTCGAGCTCCATATCCCTGACCTCGACTCCCTCGAAATCGCCCGCCGCCTCGCCGGCGTCATTCCCTGGCCATCCGCTCCTCCCTCCCGCTGCGTCATCCTCTCCAGCCGCGCCGACCGCAAGACCGTCCTGGAAGTCCTCCGCGCCGGCGCCCAGGGCTTCCTCCTGCCCTCCAGCAGCGGCGAAAACCTCCTCGATTGCCTCGACCGCGTCCTCGACGGCGGCATCTACGTCTCCCCCGGCGTCGACCTCACAGAGCTCTTCCCCGCCGACCGCCGCGCCGTCCCCGACGATCCCCTCGACCGGCTCAGCCCCCGCGAGTACCAGGTCTTCTTCCTCCTCGTCGAGGGCGTCCGCCCCAAGGAGATCGCCGCCCGCCTCGGCATCAGCCCCAAGACCGTCGATACCTACCGCGTCCAGCTCATGCGCAAGCTCGGCATCCACGACGTCCCCGGGCTCGTCAAATACGCCGTCCAGCAGCGCCTCATTGGTCTCGCCGGCTCCGCCGGCGCCGTCTGATTCCGCCCCGCCCGGCTGCTATTCTGAGGAAAGGTGTCGTCTCCTCTCCACGTTCATCTGGAACAATACGACGGTCCGCTCGACCTCCTGCTGGACCTCATCCGCCGCCAGCAGATCAACATCTACGACATCCCCATCGCGCGCATCACCCAGCAGTACCTCGACTACATGCAGCGCGCCGCGGACCTCGACATCGAGCTCAGCGCCGAGTTCGTCTACATGGCAGCCACGCTCATCCACATCAAGTCGCGCATGCTCCTGCCCCGCGACCCCGAACTGGAGAAAATCGACCCCCAGGAAGACCCCCGCCGCGAACTCGTCGAGCGCCTCCTCGAGTACGAACGCTACAAGTCCGCCGCCGCCATGCTCAAGGAAAAGCGCATGGTCGAGGAGGCCATCTGGACCAACCCCCAGATCCACAACTTCCTCCCGGAAGACGAATCGCCCGGTCTCGCCGTCACCCTGTTCGATCTCGTCAAGACCTTCGAGCAGGTGCTCGAACGCGCCAAAAGCCGCCCCTCCTACGAGGTCACGCGCGAAGACGTCAGCGTTCCGGACATGATGCTGTTCCTCAAGCGCGTCCTGGCTGACGTCCCCCCTTCGCGCAGCATCCCTCTGGTGCCCCTGTTCGAGCAGCAGCGCTCGCGCCGCGCCATGATCTGCCTCTTTCTCGCCGTGCTGGAAATGGTCAAGCTCCAGGCCATCCGCCTTACCCAGAAGGAAAGCTTCGGCGAAATCGAGATCCGCCGCGACAAAGGCTTCGACGCCCTCGAAATCACCCCGGACGCTGTCCTCAAAATCGAAGAAGAGTACAACGCGTAAGTCAGCATGGAAGAACCAATCCAGGAGGCTGCCGCCGGGCAGCCCGAGACAAACGAGACCGTACGTCCTCCTGAAACCGCATCGGAGCCGGACGCCGCTTCCGCGTCCGCGGACGCCGGCGCATCTCCGGCGGAGCCACCGCCCGCACCGGCTGCGGAAGCGGAAGCCCTCTCCGCCGAGGAGCTGCTCGGCGCCTCCGGTCAGCCCGCCGGCGCCGAAGACGCCGAAAGAGCGCGCCTCAAGGCCGTCCTCGAGGCCGTCGTCTACGTCCTCAACGAGCCGATGCCCGCCTCCCAGATCGCCCAGGCGCTCGGCAGGCCCCTCGAAGAGGTCGAGCCCCTGCTCCGCGAGCTGGCCGAAGACACCTCCCGCCCCGACCGCGGCATCTTCATCCGCGAAGTCGCCGGCGGCTACCAGATGGCCACCAAGCCCGAGCACCACGAGGTCATCCGCAACTTCGTCCGCAACCTGAAACAGCCGCTCAAGCTCTCCCAGGCGGCCCTCGAAACCCTCGCCGTCATCGCGTACAAGCAGCCCATCACGATGCCCGAAATCCTCGAGATCCGCGGCGTCCAGGGCGCCGGCGTCATCAAGACCCTCATCGACCGCAAGCTCGTCACCACCGCCGGACGCAAGAACGTCGTCGGCCGGCCCATCCTCTACAAGACCACCCGCGAGTTCCTCACCCAGTTCGGCCTCAAGGACCTCAGCGAACTGCCCAGCCTGAAAGAATTCGAAGAAATCCGCCGCCAGTCCATGGCCGACGAAGAGTTCGAGCCCGCCCCGGAAACGGAGTCCGCCGCCGCATCGGACAGCCCGCAGCCGGCGGAATCCGCCACAGCAGATCCCGCGCCCGCCCAGCCGCAGGACGGCTCCGCCGCAGCTGAGCCCGGCGATTCTCCGGAGCCCGCTCCGGACGCCTCCGCGCCCGGCGCCCAACCGCCCGAGCCCGAGAACCCGAATGGCTGAGGAACGCCTCCAGAAAATCCTCGCCCACGCCGGCATCGCCAGCCGGCGCAAGGCCGAAGAGCTCATCCTCGAAGGCCGCGTCTCGGTCAACGGCGAAACCGTCACCGAACTCGGATCCAAAGCCGACCCCGAAACCGACGACATCCGCGTCGACGGCTCGCCCGTCCGCCTCCCCCGCCGCCACATCTACATCGCCATGAACAAGCCCCGCGAGGTCGTCACCACCCTCAGCGACCCCCAGGGCCGCACCACCGTCAAACATCTGCTCAAGGGCCTCCGCGAACGCGTCTTCCCCGTCGGCCGCCTCGATTATCACAGCGAAGGGCTCCTCCTGCTCACCAACGACGGCGAGCTCTCCAACCGCATCCTCTCTCCCTCCGGCCACGTCGAGAAGGTCTATCACGTCAAGGTCAACGGCCGCCTCTCGGAAGAACAGATCGCCCAGTTCCGCTCCGGCATCAGCCTCCACGGCCGCCGCACCGCCCCCGCCGGCATCCGGCTCCTCAAGGACGCTGCCAATCCCTGGTATGAAGTCCGCCTCACCGAAGGCCGCCAGCAGCAGATCCGGCTGATGTTCAAAAACCTCGGCCGCCTCGTCGAGAAACTCCGCCGCGTCCGCATCGGCCCGCTCGAGCTCGGCAGCCTTCCGCCCGGCGCATGGCGCCTGCTCACCGAAGACGAAGTCCGCCGCCTCCGCCGCGCCGCCGGCATGGACGCCCCGCCCAAAGCGGAAGCGCCGCGCAAACGCCCCCGCACCGGAAGCGCCCGCCATGGACGTTGAACTCGAAATCCTCCGCACCTGCCGCACGCTCGCCGTCGTCGGCCTCTCCTCCGATCCCCGCCGCGCCAGCCACGGCGTTTCGCGCTTCCTCCAGCGCTCCGGCTACCGCATCATCCCCGTCAATCCCAACGAAACCGAAGTCCTCGGCGAAAAGGCCTGGCCCAGCCTCCTCGACGTCCCGGAGCCCTTCGACTGCGTCGTCATCTTCCGCCGCCCCGAATTCGTTCCGGACATCGTCGAGCAGGCCATCGCCAGAGGCGCCCGCGCCGTCTGGATGCAGGAAGGCATCTCCCATCCCGAGGCCGCCGCCCGCGCCCGCGCCGCCGGCCTCCTCGTCGTCGAAGACCGCTGCATCATGATCGAGTCGCTGCGCCTCAATGCGCCGCCCCCCGCCTGACCTGCCTCCGCCGGTGCGCGGAAAAAACAGAAGCGCGGAACGGCGCTCCCGCGCCGCTCCGCGCACCCGTCACCAAGGAGTCAGGACAGCTTCTTGAAGCAGAGGAACCAGTCCACGCAGCGGATGTTCGGATCCTTTGTCTCCACCCGCTCCTTTGCCGCGCCGCAGCTGCCCGGCGGCGGCACGATCACTTCCTCGCCCGGCTGCCAGTCCGCCGGCGTCGCCACCCCGTGCTTGTCCGTCGTCTGCAGCGAAATCAGCAGCCGCTTCAGCTCCTGGAAATTCCGGCCCGCGCTCAGCGGGTAGTACAGGATCGCGCGGATCTTCGACTCCGGATCGATGATGAACACCGCCCGCACCGCCTGCGTCGTGCTCGCCGACGGCTGCAGCATCCCGTACAGCTTCGACACCTCCATCGTCAGGTCCGAAATCACCGGGAAGGTGACCTCGATGTTCTTCATGTTGCGGAATTCGATCTTCTCCTTGATCGTCCGCAGCCACGCGATATGGCTGTAGGTGCTGTCGATGGAGAGCCCCACCAGCTCGCAGTTCAGCGCCCGGAACTCCTCCTGCATCGCTGCGAACGTCATGAACTCCGTCGTGCACACCGGCGTGAAATCAGCCGGGTGGCTGAAGAAAATCACCCACTTGCCCTTGTAATCGTGCGGAAAATGAATCGGCCCCTGCGTCGTCTCCGCGTGGAACTCCGGCGCGGTTTCGCCAATCAGGGGAAGACGGTTTTGCGTTTCGGTCATGTGTGAACCTCCTGCACACGAGGATGCGGCCGCCCGCCGCGTGTGACCTATGGCTGGCATAGGGCGGCGCGCGGGTAAGCTGGAAAGCATGGCCGGCCCCGCGCCCCGCTTCCCGGAACGGATTCCCGTCAACGAAGCCTGCGAACTCCGCCAGCTCGAGCCCTCGGACGCGGAGGAGATCTTCGCCGCCGTCTGCGCGAACCGCGAGCATCTGGACCGCTGGCTCCCCTGGGTCGAATCCACCCATGCCGCCGGGGACACGCGCCAGTTTCTCGAGCAGGTCGCCGCGAACCGCCAACAGGGCAGAACCGCCGCTTACAGCCTCCGCATTCGCGGCCAATTGGCGGGCCTTATCGGGCTGCACGACATCGATCAGGCGAACGGCACGGCCCAGATCGGCTACTGGCTCGCGGCCGCATACGAAGGCCAGGGCTGGATGACGCGCGCCGTCCGCGCCCTGCTCGCCATGGCCTTCGACGGCCTCGCCCTCGAGCGCATCGAAATCCGCTGCGCCGCCGGCAACGTGCGCTCCCAGGCCATCCCGAAGCGCCTCGGCTTCACGTACGAGGGCACGCTCCGTTCCGCCCAGCGCCTCCACGGCCGCAGCGTCGATCTCCGCATCTACGGACTGCTGCGCGAAGAGTGGCTGCGCCTCCGCCCCTTCCTCCGCGATTGACCCGGCAGTTTGTCCGGCGCGCCCGGCTCAAATTCTCCGCCGTCCGCCCGAAAAGAGACATATGAGTCTGAATCTGAGCTTCCAGAGCCGCCTTCTGGCGGCCTTCTGCGCTCTGTTCGGAGTCTGCGCGCTGGCCGGGGCGGTCAGTATCGCCGCTCTGCGCCGCGTCGGCGGCGGGCTCTCCTCCTCCGCCCGCGCCTCCGCACGCCAGATCGAGCTCGCCGGCGCCGTCCAGGAAGGCATCCAGGAGATGCGCAGCCAGGCGCAGTCCATCCAGCTCGCCCTGACGGTCCAGCTCTACGAAGAAAAGCTCAAAGACGCCTCGCCCGGCTGCGGCGGCTGCCACAACCAGGAGGAGATCGCCCGCGTCCGCTCGAAGTTCCTCTCCACTTCAGAGAGAGTCAGGGGGCAGCTGACGGAGTGGAAAGCGTCGGCGGGAGGCGGTGACGCCGCGGCGCTGCCGGAATCGATCCTCCGCGAGGTTTCCGAGTGGGAGTCCACCTTCGTGCGCTATACCGGACTCGCCCTGTCGGACAGGTTCGACGACGCGCACGGTCTCGTCACCGGACGGCTCATCCCCCTCCAGGAAGACATTCTCAAACGCGCTTCGGAAGCCCAGCAGAGAGCCAGCGCCAGCATGGAGTCCTGCGTGAAGGACGGCGCCGCGCTCGTCCGCCAGAGCTCCGCCGCCGTCATGCTCCTCATCGCCTGCGCCCTCGCCGTCGGAGCCGTCTCCGCATGGGGCGTCCGCCGCAGCGTCCGCACATTGACCCGCATCGCCCGCCAGGTGCGGGAAGCGATGGCCACCGTGCTTCACTCGGCCGGAGAGCTGGCCTCCACCTCCGACGCCCTGGCCGGCGGCGCTTCCACCCAGGCCCGCCTTCTGCAAGAGACAACCAGACGCGGCCTTGAAGTCGCCGAAGCCGCGCGCGGGAACACCCTGCGCGCCGTCGATGCGCAGCAGCAGGCCACCGCGGCGGCGGACATGGCCGGCAGCGCCACCGCCCAGGTCGGGCAGCTCGAAGCCGCCATGCAGGAACTCTCCGCCGCCAACCGCAAAATTTCCCACGTGCTCAAAGTCATCGAGGAGATCGCCTTCCAGACCAACCTCCTCGCTCTCAACGCCGCCGTCGAAGCAGC
>FWPV01003672.1_pt1 | contig 32324 bp, 16 predicted proteins | sample 2228371 | NCBI WGS metagenome assembly FWPV01 (sample SAMEA103939776, study PRJEB20133) | metagenome
TCGGGCGAGCGGGTGGTCCTGACCGGCGCTAACGGATGCGGCAAAACCACCCTGCTGCGCACCATCGCCGGGGTATTGCCCAGCCAGGGAGGCAGCCTGCGCCTGGGCAGCAGCGTGCGCCTGGGCTACATGGCTCAAGAACAAGAGCTGATCAACCCGCAACAGAGCGCGCTGGAGATGATCCAGAACCTTGCCCCTCTCGGGGAGACCGAAGCGCGCTCCTTCCTGCACTTCTTCCTCTTCAGTGGAGATGACGCCCTGCGCCCGGCGGCTGAGCTGAGTTACGGCGAGCGCGCCCGTCTCTCACTGGCTTGCCTGGTGGCTCAGGGCTGCAACTTCCTGCTGTTGGACGAGCCGATTAACCACCTGGATATCCCCTCGCGGGAGCGCTTTGAGCAGGCGCTGGCAGGCTTTCAGGGCGCCATCCTGGCGGTGGTGCACGACCGCTATTTCATCCAGCGTTTTGCCAGCCGGGTATGGCTGATGGAACAGGGGGCGTTGGTGGAGCGTCAATTAGAGTAAGCATCCAGTACCCGACGGGAGATAGTTCAGACAATCTCAGCCAGGATTTCTGGCGCAGTTATTGCACCCCAAGATTTAATACGGTATCATGGACGAGGGAACACCCACCCGCTTGCGCGTCCATCGAACACTGGAGTCTTGCATGAAGCGATTGCTCATCAATGTTTTACTGTTAGCGTGCATTGCGCCTTTCTCTCTGGTCCGGTCGCCACAAGCCCCCCCACCCCCACCCACAGCCACCCCAGAAGCATTGGCTCTGCTCGAAAACGCCATTCTCGAGGCAGCCCGTCAGGATTTAGCGGAAGCCTATCCCGTACCGGTGTTTGGGGTGCGGGTGGACAACATCAGCCTTTCTCAAGATGGCAACTTCGCCTCTGCCTGGCTGGTGCCTTTGCATCCTGAAAGTGGGGAGGCAATCCCAACCGAACCTGGGCTGGCGTTCGCAAGCTGGGACGGGGAAAAATGGACTGTCACCCTGCCCTCCGACCCCGGCTGGCAGGAATTGCTCGCCACGGCGCCGGTCGAGACCCTGGAAGGGAAAACACGCTCCGACTGGCAGGGGATGACCTATCAACCCCTGGGCGTCCAGGCAGTAGAACAAACCTTCACCGGTTATTATCTCCCCTGGGAGAAGGGAAAAACCGTCTTGCTCTCCCAAAGCCTGGCGCACGATGCTTACCTGACTACCGCCCATTTCAGCTTCGACTTTTACGTCCCCGGCGACCCTTACGACCCGATTCGGATGTTCAACCTGCACGCCGCCAAAGCCGGCACGGTCTGGTCTTTCAAGGACACGGTGCCGAATCATGACCACAGCGACGTGAACTACATCGTTTTGCAGGACCTCACCACCACTCCCACCACCTACCAGCTCTACCTGCATATCGCCCAGGGCAGCATCCCGGCAAGTTTAAAGCAAATCGGCGCGCCGGTCGCCCAGGGGCAGTTTATCGCCAAGGTGGATAACACCGGTCAGAGCACCGGTCCGCACCTGCACTTCCAGGTGCAGAGCCTGCCCTGGAACGATTACTGGGGGCAATCGCTGGACATCACCTTTTTGGATGTGGATATCAATGGCGGGCGTCCGCGCACCACGGTGGACGCTCCCTATTGCAAACCAACGGATGTCTGCGACGTGTTCCGTTCCAGCTATGTCTCCGGGAACACCGTCACCGAACCACCCAACCTGCCGGTGGGCACGTTGACAGCCCCAAGCAATGGCAGCATCTTGACCTCCAACAGCCTGCTGATATCCGGCTGGGCAAGGGACGATACCGGTATCTCCAGCGTGAAGCTCAAAGCCTACTATAACGGCGCCTGGCAGGCGATTGGTCCGACATTTACCGCCTCCCCCTTCTCATACACCTGGGATGTCTGCAACAGCCAGGTGCCAGACGGTCCACTCAGCCTGTATGTGGAAATCCAGGATAGAGACGGCAACCTGGCGTCGGGGATGCCCGGCTTGCGCCACCTGGTCAAGCAGTACGATTGCGGCGCGCCTCAGCCTGCCTGCTCTCCGGGCAGCGAACAGGTCGCTCTGTTCGCCGAGCCTGATTTCGGCGGCGTCTGCGTGACCCTGGGCGTGGGGGATTACAACGCAGCCAGCGCCTTCGGCGCTTTGGGAGACAATAACGCCGCTTCGATTAAGGTGGGCGCCAACCTGCTGGCGACGCTCTACAGCCTGGGGGATTACTCCGGCAGGAGCGAAACCTTCCTGCAAAGTGACAGCAATCTGGCTGATAACCGGATTGGGACAGACACCCTCTCGTCTCTGAGGGTGCGCTTACGCAGTCAGGTTCCCTCGACGCCCTCCCTCTCATATCCACCCGACGGCGACGCGTCGTTCAACTCGGACGACAGTGTAGTGCTGGTGTGGGGGGACGCGGGCGGCGGCGCAGAGTTCAACCTGAAGCTGGATGGTGTGGAGAAGGGCTGGCAGCCCGGCAACGCCTTCCACACCGGTCCATTATCCGCAGGGACGCACACCTGGCAGGTGAAAGCGCGCAACCCGGCGGGCGAGAGCGCCTGGAGCGGCGCGCGCGGCTTCACCGTCCAACCCGTCACCATCACCACCACGCCGCGCAGCGTGCCTTTCACCGACAACATGGAAAGCGGCATCAATGGCTGGGTGAAGGGCAAATGGGACCAGACCTACGCCCAAAACCATACCCCTAACGGGGCAATTAGCTGGAATTACGAGCCGAAAGACCCACCGGGGAATTACGACACCGGAGCGCCAAATTCCGGCAGCCTGACCTCCCCGCCTTTCAGCATCCCCCTCAGCGGCACGTACTACCTGCGTTTCTGGTACCTGTACGAGACCGAATCGGATGGCGTTCACTGGGATCGGCGGATGGTGCAAATCTCGGCGGATGGCGGGTTGTTCCAGGATGTGATGCAACTCTCGGACGATCCGCCCAACACCTGGCTGCAAAGCCCGGCGCTCGACCTCTCGCCGTATAAAGGGAAGACCATCCGCGTCCGCTTCCACTTCGAGACCCTGGACGCCAACGCCAACGCCTTCAAAGGCTGGTTCATTGACGATTTCTCCATCACCACCCAGGCGCCATCCACCTGTAGTGGGGATATTGAACCGAACGATACCCCCGCCACGGCGCTGATGATGAGCAAGAACAGCACTCTGAACGGGGTCATCTGCCCGAATGGGGATGTGGATTACTATAAGTTCGAGGGGTTGGCGGGAGAGCAGATCGGCATCTCCACTCAGGCGCAGTCGCTCGGCTCCGAGCTGGACACCTACCTCTTCCTGCTGGATAGCGACGGCAAATCGGTGCTCGCCTCCAACGACGATCAGGTGGCAGGCAACCGCATCGATTCCTTCCTGAACTACCGCCTGCGGCGGGATGGCACATACTACATCAAGCTGCGCGCCTGGAACCACCCCTCGGCAGGCGGCAGCAGCTACACGTATAGCCTGAGCCTGGTCAGTTCTTCAATCCGCCCCACAGCGAGCATCAGCGCGCCCCCAACCGGCACGTTCTTACCCGACGGCATCGCCACCATCATCGTCGCGGCTGAAGCCTCAGACAACCCGTCTGAGATTCCCACCGGAATCAGCCACGTGGATTTCTTCTGGCATTCCGGCGACTGGCTGAACGGCAACTGGGTCTTTCTAGGCTCAGATTGGGATGGCTCTAACGGCTGGAGCTACGCCTTTGACACGACCACCATCGCCGAGCAGAAGGATATCGGCTTCTTCGTCCGGGCATACGATTGGGCGGGCAACAGCAGCGGGGCGGCGATCTGGAACATGGCGCTGGACCGCACCCCGCCCGTCAGCGCCATCAGCAGCATGCCCGATACCCAGAAAAGCACCGCCATCCGGGTGCCCTGGAGCGGCAGCGATAACCTGGCGGGCATTGACCATTACGAGCTGCAGATGCAGAAAGACGGAGGCGTCTGGCAGGATGTGGACACAGCCATCAGCGCCGCCCTGAACGAGACCTGGGTGGTGGTGGAGCGAGGGCACAGCTACGGCTTCCGCATTCGGGGGGTGGACCGCCTGGGCAACCAAGAAGCATTCCCCAGCAGCGCCGAGGAGACGGTGAGCATACCCCTCTCTATCTGCACTGCGCCCGACGCTTTTGAAGAAGACAACTCACCCGGCAAAGCCAGCAGCGCCAGCGGTTTGCTCACCATCCAGGAGCACAATTTCTGCAACCCGCAGGCTGGCTCAGGCTACCTGAACGACCAGGACTGGGTAAGGCTCAACCTGAAGGCAAAACAGCGACTGGTGGTCACCGCTCAACCCGTCTCAGGCGGGGCGGCGGCGGTACTGCGCCTGTACGCCTCCGACGGCGTCACCCTGCTCAGCCAGAGCCAGTCTCCCGGATTCAACCAGCCTGCCGCGCTCGATTACCTGGCTCCGAGCAACCTCACCGCCTATCTGCAGGTGACCCACCTCGACGGGAATGTGGCGGGCGATGAGGCGCGTTACAGGCTCATCATCCGCAACGGTTATCACCGCTTCCTGCCGTTCATCGGCAAATAGGCGCAGCAGGCTCAGGCAGGCGGTCGCTACCCAGACAGTAAAATGGTATACTTTCGCCTGTGAAATTAATCATCCAGATCCCGTGTTACAACGAAGCTCAAACCCTGGCGCAAACGGTGCAGGCGTTGCCCAGGCAGCTTCCTGGCATTGACACGATCGAGTATCTGGTGATTGACGACGGCAGCAGCGACAACACCGCCGAGGTCGCCCGGCAGGCTGGGGTGCATCACGTGGTACGGCTGGCGCGGCACATGGGGCTGGCGACCGGCTTTGTGGTGGGATTAGAAAACAGCCTGAAAGCCGGGGCAGACCTGATTGTCAACACCGACGCCGATAATCAGTACCTGGCGCAGGATATCGAGCGCCTGATTGAGCCTATCCTGGCGGGCAGGGCTGAACTGGTGGTTGGCGACCGCGGCGTGGCGACCCTGGAGAACTTCTCGCCGCTCAAACGCCTGTTGCAACGCCTGGGAAGCTGGGTCATTGCCCAGGCGTCGGGGGTGCGCACGCCCGACGCCACCAGTGGCTTTCGGGCGATCAGCCGCGAAGCCGCCTTGCGCACCCTGGTGCTGAGCGAGTATTCCTATACCCTGGAGACGCTGATTCAGGCGGGGGCGCGACGGATGGCGGTGGAATATGTGCCGGTGCGCACCAACCCCCAGACGCGCCCATCGCGACTGATGCGCAGCATCCCCCACTATCTGGTCAACTCAACTGCGACGATCATAAGGGCTTATACCATGTACCGACCGCTGCGGGTTTTCACCGTCCTGGGTAGTCTGATGATTGCCTTCGGCTTGCTGCTCGGTTTGCGCTTCATTTACCTGAACTACATCGTCGGGCGGGGGACGGGCTTAATCCAATCGGTCATCCTGGCGGCTGCCCTGCTCATCGTCGGTTTTCAGGTGCTGTTGATTGGGCTGGTGGCAGACTTGATCGCCTTCAACCGCAAAATCCTGGAAGATGTGCTCTACCACATGCGCCGTCTTGAACTGAACGAATACTCAGACCGTCCGATTACGGAGGCGGATAGGGCTGATGTCGGCGAAAAACCGCCTCCCCCTGGCTCGCAACCCTGATTTCTCCCCACAGGATCACCCCCGCGCCATGAACCGGCACGTGCGCCTGAAGGCGATATTTACATATACCTTGCTCACCCTGGTGGCGACCCTGCTGCTGGCGGGCTGCGCGCCTTTGGTGCAGAGCGAGCAACCCAAACTGACCGCCTTCCTGCCCCTGGAGCCAGGGAAATCCGTGGGGCAGACCTTCAGCGCCCGCTACGACGGGCTGCAGAGCGTTGCGGTCTATCTCAAACCGCTCACGCCCGGGACGGGGAGCATTCAAGCCACGCTCTACCACGACCCATTCAAGCAGGATGCCCTCGCTCAAACCAGCCTGGCGCTGGATCAGGTGCAGGGCAAAGCCTACTATCGCTTCAAATTCCCGCCTCAGGCGGATTCGGCACTCAAAGATTATTACCTGCATCTGGAACTGAGCAGCGAGGGCAGCTACCAGGTGGGCATCGCCCCGGCGGATTCTTATCTCAACGGGTCAGCATACCGCAACGACCAGCCCACCGAAGCCCAACTGGCGTTACGGCTGGTGTACGCCCCTCGCCAGGCAGCCCTGGGGTTGCTGCGGGAAAACCTCACATGGCTTGGATTTCTGGCAGCCGGGGCAGCTTTGTACCTGCTGCCCGGTTGGGGATTGCTGGCATGGCTTTACCCGGCTTGGGGTCGGCGGCGTTGGGTTGAGAAGCTGGGGTTGGCTTGCGGCGCCAGCCTGGCGATTTACCCCCTGCTTTATCTCTACACCGACCTGATGGGCTTGCACCTGGGGGCGATCTACGCCTGGCTGCCGCCCATCCTGGCGGCGCTTTATCTGCTGCTCAGGCGCATCCTGCGCAGGCAGACCGAACCCACCCCGCTTGTGGAGGAAAAATCCGCCCATCCCCCATCTCTGGCTGCCGATCTGGCTTTCGTGGCGGTGATGCTGCTGGTGATTCTCAGCCGTTTCTGGTCGGTGCGCACCCTTGCCATCCCAATGTGGGGCGATTCCTACCATCACACCCTGGTGACTCAGCTCCTGGTGGATCACAGGGGATTGTTCAATTCCTGGGCGCCTTACGCCGAGATGACCACCTTCACCTATCACTTCGGTTTTCACAGCCTGGCGGCGGGATTGCATGACCTGACCGGGTTGGGAGCGCCCGCCGCTGTCCTGTGGACGGGGCAGATCGTCAACCTCCTGGCGGTGCTGTGCCTATATCCGCTGGCAACGCGTTTAGGGCGCAACCCCTGGGCTGGGGTGACGGCGGTGCTGCTGGCAGGTCTGTTGGCGCCGATGCCCATGTACTACGTCAACTGGGGGCGTTACACCCAACTCGCCGGGCAGGTGATTTTGGTCTCGGGCGTGTACCTGATGTGGGAGACGCTCACCGCCAGACAGGCGGGCTGGCGGTTGCCGGTCCTGACTGCCCTGCTGCTGGCGGGGCTGGCTTTGACCCATCTGCGGGTGGTCATCCTGGCTGGGTTGTTCCTGGCGGCATTCTGGCTGATTTACCTGCGCCGGGGGAGCGCGGCGATGATTTTTCGCCGCAGCCTGGGGTTCTCCCTGCTGGCGATGCTCCTCTTCCTGCCCTGGTTCCTGCGCGTCTTCAATGGCAACCTGATCGACATCTTCACCGCCACCCTGTCAAGCACGCCCGCCAGCACGGCGCAAAACGTCTCCAGTCAGGTGGCAAAAGAAATCCAGGCGACGACCGGCGCCATCGGCAATCTGTTCGATTATCTGCCCGCCCTGATCTGGTTATTCCTGCCGCCGGTCATCGGCTGGGGGCTTTGGCGGCGGGAGCGGGATGCGCTCCTGATCGCAGTCTGGTGGTGGCTGGCGTGGTTCTTCGGCGAGCCGGGGTGGTACGGACTGCCCGGCAGCGGGACGATCACCGCCTTCGCTGTATTGATCGCGGCGTACATCCCCGCCGCGCTCCTTTACGGCGCAGGAGCGGGCTGGACGGTGGCAGCCTTGCCGGTTGTCCTCTCTGAAGAACAGACGGAGAGCAGCCAGTCTCTCGAGCTGGCGCCCCGCCGCTGGCGGGTTAAGCTGGCTCAACCGCTCCTGTTGCTGGCGGCGATTTGCCTGGGGTTGTGGGGCGTCGGCTTGCGCCTGGCAGACGTGGACATCTCCGATCACGCCCTGGTCTTGCCGCCCGATTTACGCGCCTTCGCCTGGATCACAGATAACACGCCTGAGGGCGCGCGCTTTTTGGTCAACGCCCAGCCGGCTTTTTACGAAACCACCGTGGTCGGCACCGATGGCGGCTGGTGGTTGCCCTTCCTGGCAGGTCGGCAGACCACCATCCCACCCATGAACTACTCTTTTGAGCAAGAGCCCCGGAGCGGTTACCAGCAATGGATTAACAGCCTGTATCAGGAAATCGAAGCCAATGGGATTGACCACCCTGCGGTGATCGCTGAGCTGCGCCGTCGCGGCGTGACCCATGTTTACATCGGGCAACAGCAGGGCAGTGTCAGCCATTTCGGTCCTGCGAACTTCGATCTGCAGGCGCTCCAAGCCAGCCCGTATTACCGGTTGGTCTATCGTCAGGATCGGGTGTGGATCTTCGAGGTGCTGCCGCAATGAGCCTGCGGGTCTGCTATTTTGGCACCTACCGCGCCGAGTATGCCCGTAATCAAATACTGATCGAAGGGTTGCGCCGCGCCGGGGTGGAAGTGATCGAGTGCCACGAGGCTCTGTGGCGGGGAGTGGAAGACCGGGTGCAGACCGCCAGCGGAGGATGGAAAAAGCCTTCATTCTGGTGGCGGGTCATCAAAACCTATGCGAAACTCTTGCGCCGTTACCGACGGGTTGGCGCGTATGACGCCCTGGTGATCGGCTATCCGGGGCATTTCGACGTCTTCCTGGGATGGCTGCTCAGCCGCCTGAGGCGCAAGCCTTTGGTGTGGGATGTGCTCAATTCTCTCTATCTTATCACCAGCGAGCGCGGTATCCAGGAGCGCAGCCCTTTCACCGTCTATCTCATCCGGTGGGTCGAGCGCCGCGCCTTGAGCCTGCCAGACCTGCTCCTGCTGGATACACCCCAATTCGTCGAATGGTTCGTGCAGACCCACCAGGTGGATGCGCGCAAATTTCGACTGGTGCAGATTGGGGCGGATGATCGCTTCTTCCAGCCGATCGAACCGCCCCCACCAGAAGCGCCGGAAGGCGGTTTTCGGGTCATTTATTATGGCTCCTACATCCCCAACCACGGGGTGGAGACGATTGTGCAGGCGGCGCGGCTGCTCAAAGATGAGGGTGTGGTGTTTGAGATGGTGGGCGAGGGTCCGCAACAGGCAAAAGCCATCAGCCTGGCAAAGACTTACGCCCTGGAGAACGTGCGCTTTATCAACTGGTTGCCGAGAGAAGAACTGGCGCAGCGCATCGCCGCGGCGGATGTGGTGTTGGGGGTGTTCGGTTTGACCCAGCAGAACCTGCTCACCAACAACAACAAAATCTACGAGGGGTTTGCCATGCGCAAAGCGGTCATCAGCGCTTGCACCCCGGCGCTGCCCGAGTCGCTCCAACACGGGGTGCACCTGTACCTGTGCGAGCGAGGCGATGCCCAATCGCTGGCAGAAGGGATTCGCGCCCTGCGAGACGATCCCAACCTGCGCCAACAACTGGCAGAGCACGGCTACGCAATATTCCGCCAGGCTTTCGACGTGAGCCATATTGGGCAGCAGTGCGCCGCCCATTTGGAGGCGTTGATTCGGGGGAAAATAGCAGGATGAAAATCCTCTTTCTGCTGACTCAGGACCTGGAAAGCCCCAGCGGGTTGGGGCGCTACGCCCCGCTCGGGCGAGAACTGGCGCGCCTTGTTGCGTTGCATTCCAGTTACGCCGAGCTGGCAGAGAAACAGACGCGTTTGGGCGACGCCTGGGTGGATTACGTCGCCCCGATGCACGTGCGCAAACAGGGGAATGTCAAAAGCTATTACTCCGGCGGCGAGCTGGCGCTGGTCGTCCTGCGGGCGACCTGGGAACTCAGCCGGGCGGCTCTGCGCAGCGACGCCGACATCATCCATATCGGCAAACCGCACCCGATGAACAGCCTGGCGGGGCTGGCTGGCAGGTGGTTGCGCGGCAGGCGGTTACTGCTGGATTGCGACGACTACGAAGCCGGGGTGGGGCATTTCAGCGCCGAATGGCAGCGGCGCGGCGTCATTTTCTTTGAAGATAGAATGCCGTTTCGGGTGAGCCACATCACCACCAACACGTACTTCACCCGCGACCGGCTGGTAGGGTTGGGTGTGCCGCCAGAGCGCATCAGCTACATCTCCAACGGGATAGATCGGCAACGCTTCCTGCCGCCCGACCCGGTGGAGCTGGACCGGCTGCGGGATGAGCTGGGGCTGGCAGATAAGCCGGTGGTGGCGTTCATCGGCAGTTTGAGCCGTCCCGGGCATCCGGTGGATCTGCTCTTCGAAGCGTTCAACCGGGTGCAACAACAGTCGCCGGAGAGCCGTCTGCTGCTGGTGGGGGGCGGCGATGATTACCCACGCCTGAAGGAGCAGGCAATCCAGATGGGGTTGGCGGAGAAAGTGGTCTTTTGCGGGCGCATCCCGCCCGATCAGGTGGGATTGTATTTCCGCCTGGCGCACGTCTCGGTGGATCCGGTGCTGGACGACGCCGCGGCGCGCGGTCGCTCGCCGCTCAAGTTGTTCGAAAGCTGGGCGTGCGGGACGCCATTTGTCTCCTGCGATGTGGGCGACAGGCGACGCTTGCTGGGCGATCCGCCTGCGGGGTTGCTGGCGCAGCCGGGCGACGCCGACTCGCTGGCAGGCGCCATTCTCCAGGTATTGAGCGACCCCGCTCTTTCAGAGAGCCTCAGTCAACGCGGGTTGGCGCGTGCCGACGACTACTACTGGGATGTGCTGGCTCGGGAAATGGAGCAGGTGTATCTCTCTTTAGAGGGCTGAGTTATTTCCCGATCAGGATGTGCGGGAGATAAAGACGCTGGTCGTCCACCATCAACGCCCACAGGGAGAAATGCTCGAGCGTGGCGCTGAGGGTGTTGTTCTCCGCATCCAGATGGCTGGAAGGCTCTTCCAGCCATTGCCGACCATCCCACCCGAATAGGCGCATGCTCGCCTCAGTGCTACCCACCAGTTGATCATCGTACTGGATGGTCATCGTCAAGGGAAGGCTCGGCTCGATCAGCTCTAACCCGCTCACCTGTTCGGCATAGAGGTAGAACGCCGCGCCCACCCGGAAAAGTCCCGGGGAGGGGGGCAACTCACCCGTCTCAGGGCTGAATTCCACCAGTTGCACGGTTTGACTGAAAGCGCCCGGGGGGATCGTCAGGGTGGCGCCGATATCCGCGAAGGAAACCACCCCGCCCGCCGGGGTCACCTGCGCCTGATGCACCTGGGGCAGGCTCGCCTGATCGGTATAGACCGACTGCCCCACGCGGATCACACCGGAATAGAGCCAGTTACCCTCACCCTCCCAGGCAGCCTGGCAGCGGCTATCCCACCAGGCGTGGTCATCGGGAGCGGGGATGGTGGTGGGCGTGACCTGGCTGGACAGGTCGTACCAGCGGGTGAAGCGCAGTTCGCCGTTGCGGAACCAGGTCTGGTAAGCCTGAACCGAGGCGGGCGCGCGCGGCTCGGTGTAACCCCAGGCGTAAAGCACCGCCTCGCAGCCCACGCTGGGCACTTCTGTCTCGGTTTTCGCCCCGAAAATGTAACGTTGGAAGATGACGCCGACATAAGGGCTGATCTTGCAGATCGTATTCCCCACCGGGCTGAGATCGGCGGGCATGCCGTTGAGTGGGTTATCACAGAGAGCGAGGCGCTTCTTGGAGAGCGGTTCGCCCCAGAGCTGGTAGAGATGGGCAGCGATGTAGCCGCCACCGCTGCAGACGCCCCAACGGTTGGTAAACATCGGCGTCGAGAAAAAAGGCATCTGGTGATCCACCACGGGGTAGAAGAGACCGGTGGAGCAATCAGCATCGCCGATAAGATACGCTTCGCTCTCGCTCTTGTTGCCTAACTGCATCACCCGGAAATTCTCCCCCTCTTGCAACCAGCGTTCCCAGTCGTAGGTTTTCTGGGGATCATCCGGGTCGAGGGTGTAGTGGTCTTCGCGCTGACCGAGATATTCCGGGGTGGAACCGGCGTAAGGCTGGCTGAATTCCCAGACCACCTGACGGTCAAATTTATTCGGCGTGCCAGGAACCCAGGTCCATTTTTTGCCGGTGGATTGCCAGCCGCCCGCTTCGCCGGGAAAACCCGCCGCGGTGAGCGGGCACTTGGGGGCGTGCTGGGAGCAGATGCTCAGCGGCTCCGGGGAGGCTTGCTGATTAGGCACAGGTTGCCTGGATGCGGCGGATTCAACCGCCGGGGGGTGAAATGCAGAAAGGATGGCAACCAGGGCAACGATGAGCCCCCCGCCCGCCAACCACATGGTTTTTTTCATCCGATGCTCCTATTCAAACTCAGCGCGGCAGGCGCAATCGGGGGAGATAAATGCGCCCACTCTCTGCCAGCACCGCCCAGAGCGAGAAATGCTCAGGCAAGGCGCTGACCAGGTTCGTTGTCTCGTCCACGCGGCTGCTGGGTTCTTTAATCCAGTGGTAGCCGTCCCAGTAATACAGGGCAACCAGGGCTTCGGGTTTGCCCTCCAGAGCCGCCTCGGAGTATCCCAGCCTGACCTGATAGGGTTTGAGCGGTTGCGCCATCTCCGGCTGGTCTTGATATTCGGCGAAGATGCGGAAGACCGCCCCTGCCAGGGTTTTACCTTCCAGCGGGGGCAATTCCATCAACTGCGGTTCATATTCCACGATGCGGACGGTGGCAGTAAAGGTGTCGGGGGGAAAGTCATAGGTCGCCCCGATCTCATCCAGGCGCAAAACCCCGCCCACCGGGGAAATCTCAGCCACCGTCAGTTCCGGGAATTGCGCCTGATCGTGATAGACAGTCTGCCCGACGCGGAAAGTGCCGGTATAAAGCCAGTTACCCTCGCCCGTCCAGGCGCCGGAACACATGCGATTCCACCACTCATGGTCATCAGGGGCGGGGGGGTTGCCCGGGGAGGCTTTGCGTGAAAGCTCGAACCAGCGCGAAAAGCGCAGTTCGCCGTTGCGAAACCACGCCTGATAATCCTGCCCGGAGAGGGGCGCTTGAGGTTCGGTCCAGCCCCAGGCGTACAACACCGCTTCACAGCCCACGCTGGGACGCCCACCTTCATTCTTTGGACCGAAGATGTAGCGCTGATACACCGTGCCGACATAGGGGCTGATCTTGCAGATGCGATTGCCCACCGGGCTGAACTCGGCTGGCACGCCGTTGATTTTGTTGTCGCACAGCGCCAAACGCTTCTGCGAGAGCGGTTCGCCCCAAAGCTCGTTCAGATAGGCAGCCACATAACCGCCGCCGGTGCACCTGCCCCAGCGATTGGTGAACATGGGGGTGTAGAAATAGGGCATGGTGTGATCAACCACGGGGTAGAAAATGCCCGTCTCGCAATCCGTCTCCCCCAGCAGATACGAGAGCGATTCGTTCTTATTGCCAAGCTGCATCACGCGGAAGTTATCACCCTCGGGCTTCCAACGTTCCCAGTCATAGGTTTTCGGCGGGCGCCCGTTCACCAGCGGGTATTCGTCCGGCGAATTGGTGTAATCGGCGTAATGATCTTCGCGCTGACCGAAATATTCCGGGTTAGAACCAGCGTAGGGCTGACTGTATTCCCAGATGGTCTGGCGGTTGAAGCGGTTGATGGTGTAAGGGTACCAGGTCCATTTCTTGCCGGTATATTGCCAGCCATCCGGTTCGCCAACCCAGTTATCCGGATTGAGAGGGCACTTGGGGGCGTGCTGACTGCACACGCTGATCGCCCGGGTGGCTGCCGCCGGCGTCGGGGCGACCTGGGTGAGAGCGTCGGCGCTGGTCCGGTTTCCGCTTACCAGCCACAGAGAAAAGAACAGGATGGCAAATAACCCTATCAGCCACGTTCGATGTTTCATTATTCCCCCTCAGCAAGTACGACCGGGATGAGAATGTCCATATAAGGCAATTATATATGATAAAATGGCTGCGCTACCCCCAACCCGGCAGGTCGCAAGTTGGGGGTGTACACTTTACCCATCTGGCGCGGGGATTGCCATTATGCTCCCGTCTGCGCCCGGAGGCACGCTCGATTTATGACCCAGGTCGCTATCTTGGGCGCCGGAATCGCCGGGCTGAGCTCCGCCTGGCTGCTCAGCAAACAGGGTGTAGATTTTCAGCTTTTCGAAAAGCAGAATTACATCGGAGGGCTGGCGCGCAGCTTCGAGTGGCACGGTTTCTATTGCGATTTCGCCGCCCATCGCCTGTTCACCACCGATGAGGTGGTGTTGCAGCAACTGCTCAGCCTGGTGCCGATGGGGCGTCACGTGCGCCGCAGCCGCATCTACCTCGGTGGGCACTGGATGCGCGACCCGCTGGACGTGGTCGAACTGGCGACCAACCTGCCCTTCCATCATCGCCTGGGCATGCTGGCTTATTACCTGGCGCGCCCCCGGCGATTGACGGATGACAATTTCGAGCAGTATGTCCTGCGCCGCTACGGCAAGTCGCTCTACCGCCTGTTCTTTCAGCCTTACACCGAGAAACTGTTCGGCATCTCGGGCAAGGATATCTCGGTGTATTGGGCGCGGCAAAAGGTGCGCCTGGCTAGCCCGCTGGATCATTACCGCGAAAATACCAAGACCAAATTTCAGTATTTTTATTACCCCATCCAACATGGCTACGGCGCAATCGCCAACCGCCTATACGCAGAAGTGCGAGAGAAGGTCTTGCTCAATACCCCGGTGACCGGCTTCGATATCCAGGATCAGCGCATTCGGGCGATCAGCTACCGAGAAAACGGGGTGGATAAAACCATCCCGGTCGAGCACGTCATCTCCACCCTGCCCTTGCCGCTCACGGCGCGTATGCTGGGCTACGATTTCCCGATGAATTACCGCAAGGTGGAGGCGGTCTATTTGCTGGTGAACCGCCCCTTTGTCTCCGACTACCACTGGATTTATTTCGTGGACAAGGACATCGCTATCAACCGCATGGTGGAGTTCAAGAACATGAGCCCGGTCGGCGCGCCGGAAGACCGGACGGTCTTGTGCGCCGAGGTGACCCAGGATCACCCCGACCCGGCGGCAAAAGTGATCGAAGACCTGGCGCGCATCGGCTTGCTGCGACGCGAGGAGGTTCTGGACAGCCTGGTGGTGGAGGAGAAGTACGCTTATCCGGTCTATGATCAGGTATTCGACCGGACCATGCAGCTTGCCCAGGAGACCTTCAAGCGCTATCCCAACCTGCATCTGGTGGGACGCGCCGCCGAGTTTCGCCACCGCGAGGTGGACGACAACCTGGTCTCTGCCATCGAGACGGCGCGCAGGATCACCACCCAACTGGCTCCATCTCGCCCAATCCCGGTCGAGGTGCCGCTGGGCGAGGCGGCTGTGCTGCTCAAGGAGGAAGTCATGACGCCCACAAAAACGGGACAGCCCAAGATTTACGCGGTCATCTTGACCTATAACCATTACGAAGACACTTACGATTGTCTGCAATCGGTGTTCGCCATTGACTATCCAGACTTAAGCGTGGTGGTTGCCGACAACGGCTCCAGCGACGATACGCCCAGGCGACTACGCCAGGATTTTCCGGCGGTGCATGTGATCGAAAACGGGCAGAACATCGGCGTCCCTGCCGGATACAATGTCGGCTTTCGCTACGCACTGGAACAGGGCGCGGATTATATCCTGATGCTCAACAACGACACGGTCGTCCCGCCGGAGATTATCAACGAACTCCTGGCGGTGGGGCAGAACGACCCCAAAGCCGGGATCATCATGCCCAAGGTGCTCTACCACGGCAGCGAAGACCGCATCTGGTCCAGCGGAGGGCGCTACCGCGCCTTCCCGCCGGCGATCTTAATGACCGATACCCGCAAGGATTATCAAAACCGCACCCGCCTGATCGAGTACGCCCCCGGTTGCGGCTTGCTCATCCACCGCCAGGCGTTCGAAAAAGCCGGCTTGTTCGACCCCGGGTATTTCTTCCTGTGGGACGATTGGGACTTCTCCGAGCGGGTGCGGGCGCATGGCTTGAATATCTGGTACGCCCCGAACGCCCGCATGTGGCATAAAGTCTCCACCACCACCCAGGGACCGCGCTCTCCCCTCTTCTGGCACACCATGGGTTCGAGCATCGCCCGCTTTTACCGCCGCCATGGCAGACCCTTCTGGCTGCAACTGCCGGTGCACCTGGGTTATGTGGTGATGCGAGAGTTCTTCTGGAAGCGCAACTGGGCGTACTGGTCGGATTTCTGGGGGGGTGTGCGCGAAGGGCTGCAGAAACCCTTGGGCTCGTTGCCCCAGGTTTCGTCAGGAGGCACCCAGATTTGATTCGCGTTGAAGAGCTTTCGTGGGAGGAGTGCGCCTGCGATTGGTGCGGCTCCGCCGATAGCCAGCCAGTCTTTGCCGGACCGGACCGCCTGGAGGGATTGCCCGGCAGGTTCTACATGGCGCGCTGCAAACAATGCGGCGTGTATCGCCAGAACCCGCGCCTGACATGGGACTCCCTGGAACAATACTATCCGGAAGATTACACCTCCCACCCGCGGCTGGTGCAGGAGGAGCCGACCCGCCTGCGCCGCCTGGATAAACGCTATGGTCCCTGGAAACGCCTGCGGGCGGTGGAGCGCTATCAACCCGGCGGCAGCCTGCTGGAGGTGGGCTGCGGCACCGGCTTGTTTCTCGAGGAAGCCCTGCGCTCCGGTCGCTGGCAGGTGACCGGCATCGAACCCAGCCAACGGGCGGCTGAATACGCCAGCCAGAAGCTGGGCGTGACCGTCCACCCGGGGCGCTTCAGCGAGGTGCAGCTACCTGCCGCGACTTACGACGTGGTGGCGCTCTGGAATGTGGTGGAACACCTGGAGCATCCCGTGCAGGACCTGCGCTACGCCTGGAGCCTGCTCAAACCCGGCGGATGGTTGATCTTCTCGGTGCCCAACCTGGAAAGCCTGGAGCGGCGCATCTTCGGGGATTACTGGGTGGGCTGGGATTTGCCGCGCCACCTGTATCTCTTCCCGCAGAAAACGCTGGAAGAAATCCTGGTCAGCCTGGGGTTTCGTGTGGCTGGGAAGCGCTGCATCTCCACCAGTTATTCGGTGCTGGGGCACAGCCTGGATTTTTGGTCGCAAAGCTGGGCGGAGCGCCGCCCCTCCCTGCGCCGTCTCCTGCTTGGGGCGTATCGCTCCCTGCCCGGGCGTCTGGCGATGATCCCGCCGCTGTGGGTGCTGGATCGGCTCAACCTCTCCACCATCCTGACCATCTTCGCCCAAAAAACCGCTGCAGGCGGGGAGGTAAAGCATGATTGAACAGCTTGTCCTGAAATGGGCGGAGTTCACCCAAAACGCCAAGACTCGCTGGAAGTGGATTGGGCGGATGCTGACCATTGCGGCGGTGGTGTATATCGCCGCGCTGTTGATCTATACCGGATTTCAGATTCAGGAAATTAACTGGCGCCTTTACTGGCAGGCGGGGTTGATCTCGTTTGGGCTGTACTTCATCTCGCTCGTGGTGCAGTTCTTTGTCTGGGTGCGAATGCTTTCTTTCCATAATAAAGCGAGCTGGCAGGATGTGGTGATTTACACCCGGGTCATCTTGCTGCGCCGCCTGCCGGGAGGCGTCTGGCATTGGGTGGGGCGGACGGCGATGTACTCGGAGAACACCGCCATCCCCAGCCGGGTGATTATGGTGGGCAGTTTTATCGAATGGGCGATGCTGATCCTGATTGCAGGCGGGATTGCCGTGCTTGGCTTCGATCAACTTCCCATCTACCTGCGCCTGCCGGTTACGATCGCGCTCATCCTCCTGGCGGGCGTGTTGGGCTATTCATGGCAACCCACCAGCAGCGGACGTGTCAGGCGCGGCTTCGAGAGCGCCGCCTGGGTGGCGTGTTACGGAATAGCCTGGCTGATGGGCGGTCTGATCTTCTACACTTTCTTCCTGGCAACCGGTGGAGAAGGGCTGACCTGGCAGCGAGCATGGTGGGTATGGGCGGTGAGCGGCGGCAGCGGGATGTTGATCTTTTTCATCCCTGGCGGTTCGGGCATCCGCGAAATCCTGCTCACCTGGGTGCTCTATCCGTACCTTCCCCCCGCCTCGGTGATTTTGATGTCGGTCCTGATCCGGGTGATGTACCTGCTGGGGGACGTGCTCTGGGGCTACCTCGGGCTGCTGCTCAGCCTGAAGATCACCCGCAGCAAAAAGTTATTGCAGGGGGAGGAAAAGCATTCATCCCTGACATGACGATTAATTCCACAGCGCTCCGCGCATTTCAGTCTAAAATGACCTGTCACTGCGAACGGTTTTTGCGAAGCAGCCTTACTCATGTCATTGCGAAGGAGCCCTTCGCAAGCTCAGGATGAACTCCGCGACTGAAGCATCTCTTTCTGGCTTGTGAGGAGACTGCTTCGTCGCAAAGATTGCTCCTCGCAGCGACATGCCTGTGCATCATGTCATTGCCAGCGATCTTTGCGAATCAATCTCTGCTCGTGTCATCAGGAGACGAGAGGGAAACACGCGCAGAGACGCCCACTCGGGGCGTCTCGGTAAGCAAGTTCCGCGGCTCGGATAAACTCACAAATCAGCGCAATTCAGGCTCGAGGGCTTCCATGGTACCCAGATCCAGCACCTCGCCAGCTTCGACGATCACTTCCAGCTCACGGTCGCTGTTGGGTTGCATCACCACCGTAGCGCCAAATGGGGTGAAGATCATCAAGATATACTCGCCAGGTGGGACCGCGCCAATGGCAAACCTGCCTTCTGCGTCGCTGATGGAATGCGGCGAGGAGAATTCCTGTAAGGTATAGGTATAACCCGGACCCGGGGTGAGATAATTTTTCGTACCCAGATAGACGCTCTGGAAAGCGATCGGCTCGCCGGTCTCGATATTGATCAGCTTGCCCGTCACCACACCCGAATCGGCGCCCGCGGTCGGCACGACCAGCGGGGTGGGGGTGAAGATTTTGACCCCATCCTCAGGTCCGGGATAGGAGCGCGGCGTGGGAGACTGATAAGGCTGTGGCGATGGATAGGGATAGGGTTGAGGGCTGGCAGCCTGAACCTGTGGCGTAGTTTCGGCAGGAGTCTGAAGCTCAACGTTTTGCTGCACTTCTAATTGAGTGGGCGCAGAGGTGTTGGTGCCAGAGCCCCGGCATGCGCCAAGCGCTGCGATCAGGATCAAGGAAAACACAAGGACGAATTTTCGCATCAAAGTCTGACTCTCCACAAACTCAGGAGGCCACGGGTGAGGTGGCCTCCTGATATTATGGCAGGATTGCCAATGTTAAGGCTTAGGGAGCGATACCGTTATAGGCGTAGAGCTGATCCTGGATAACGGTAGCGCCAGCGCCAACATTGATGTCCTGGTTGACCACGCACACGATCGGTTGGCTGGCGGTGATGGTGGCGGAGCTGATGTAGTTCGGCGGCGCGCCAGCCAGGGCGGGATCGGTCGGCTGGTAGAACAGATGGACTGCTCCCGGAGCGATGGAGGGCGAGGTGGTTGGACCAGAAGCGCCGGTGGCGTAGGTGATGGTCATGGTCGTGGCGGCGGAGCCGATGTTCTGGCAGGTCACGCTGGAGTTGTACCCGTAGTAGAACTTCATCACAATTGGGGCGCGCACTTCGGTGCTACCAGCAGCGAAACCGTTCCAGCTTGCCGCACGGTTGTAGTTGTTCGACTCGTTCACCAGAGTCACGATATCCTGATCGCTGGTCACAGTTGCGCCGTAAAGCACGTTCGGCTGGAAGCCGGCTGCGGTCTCGCCGGGGGTGTAAATCGACTCGGCGGCTCCAGGAGCGATGGTGTAGTTCTTGCTATAGCCGTTGGTGTAGGTCACCGTGACCGCGGCGGGGGTACTGGCAATGTTCTGAATAACCAGGGCAGTGTTGTAGCCATAGTAGTTGCTCATGATCACCGGGGCATAGGCAGTGGTCGAGCCGGAGGTGAAGGCGTTGTACGAATAGAGCTGGTTATCGTAGGGACCCTTACCGTAGATGTTGACGATGGGGGCGATATTGCCGGTGGCGCTGATCTTGGCGGAATAGAATTGATTATCCGCCAGTTCTGCCGCGCCTTCCTGCTCGAAGGAGACCGAGGCGTTGGCGGGCACAGCAGTGGCGGTCTGGGTCTTGACCGGGGTGCTGCTGCCAGGGGCGAAGATTTCGACGGTCACATCCACCGGACCGGCGCTGGCGTTCTGGACAACGATGTTGGAGTAGTAGTTGTAGTAGTTGTCATAAATGCCAGGGGCGAACCACTCCATGCCGGGCTCAGCAACGCCGCTGTAGCTGGCGCCGCTGTTCGGGTCGCTGAAGTTGGAGACGGCGGCAACCTTGCGGTCGCAGCTCACCACAGCAGAGTAGCTGCCGGTCGCCAGACCAGAAACGCTCGGGACGTACACATAGAGCGAGTCGCCAGGGTTGACGCTTTCGGGGGTGCTGGTGAAGGCAGCCGTGCCGGTCGCGTCATAGAAGCTATAGGAGCACTGCGCTGCAGTGGTCTCCAGGTTCTGGACGCGGAAGGCGCTGTTGAACGGACCACCAGGGGCGGGTACCGATGCCAGGGCAGCGCTGGTGATCCCCAGAGCCAGAACCAAAACCATAACGATTGAGAATACTTTCTTCATGCTTTATCTCTCCTTATATATATATTTAGATAATGAAGATCGTGCTTACGTGTGTGCCCTTGATACTGAACGGGTGAAAAAATACTGCTTATCTTTGCGCAAGCGCACCTCCTCAGACGTGAGTAATGCTTTTCCGAGCCTGATTGCCCTTAGTTTATCTGCCCTGGAAGGGTTTTTCAATACTCCATTTGGGTAATTTCAGGGCAGAACCCACGCAAAACAAGCCCTTCTGCATTACATTTTTGTCGGGGTGATTTCAAAGGGAAAAGTCGGGGTAGGCAAACGATTAACCCAATCGGGTTAATGGGGTTATTTGATGATCGAGGGGATCGCCACGGTATAGATTGCCTGGTAAGCCAGGTTTTGACCGGTAGGTTGCTGATTGAGACTGCCGCCGATGACGTAAATTTGCGTCCCGGATAAAACCATGCCCAGGTTTGACCAGGTCTCCTGCAGCGGGGCGTCAAACTCCTGATAAATTGAACCACTGGGGATATACTCCAGTGAAGGCAACGGTGAAGCGAGGCTGCTTTCCGTATCTGAGGCGGATAAACCGCCGATGATATAGATAATATCCACGGCGCTGGTGGCGCCCATCGCATAACGTCCCATGGGCAGGGGTAGCCCCTCGGTCCAGGGCTCCTGGCTGCTCTCCTGGGCGGGTTGATAGATTTCCACGTCTTCCAACGCTTTTTCTCCATCGAAGCCGCCCAGAACGAAGATGCGACCGAGGGCAACCGCGGCGGCGGCATACGCCCGCGGCGAGGGCAGGGACGGCAGCTCCTCCCAGGCGTCCAATCCGGGGTCATAGCGCAGGGCGATATCCGTCGCCTGGGCGCCATCCCACCCGCCAAAGAGATACAGCTTGCCTTCGAAGCCTGCCAGGGCATAGGCGCTGAGCGGTTGAGGTAACTTTGCGCCGCTCTCCCAGCGATTCTGAACCGGGTCATAGATATCCAGAACATCGCTCAAGGCGCCGGATGCCAGTCGCCCACCGGGGACGTAGATTTTGCCGCCGATGACCGCCGCGCTGACATCGGTCACCGGGGTAGGTTTGCTGGAGAGTGCCTCCCAGCGGTCTCCTTCGGGCAAGTAGCGCTCCACCGCCCCACTGACGCCTTGGGCATCCTCCCCACCGATGGCGTAAAGACGGTTTTCGAAAGCCGCCAATGCCAGACCGGAGCGTGGGGTGGGTAAATCCGCCCGATCGAGCCAGCGCACCTCCTCAGTGGGGACGACCATTGGACTGGCGGACGCCTGCCCTCCAGGTTGGCGGGAAAGGAAGCTTATCACCAACACCAACGCCACAATCCCAACCAGCGCCAGAGCCCCCCAGGTTGCGTACACTCGCCAGTTCTGCGCGGCAGAGGTCACCCCTTTCTGAGAAGTCGTCAATTCAGCGGAAGATTCAGCCCCAGGTTCAGTTTGATATTCTTCAAGCGTCTCTGGGGTAGCCTGCACCAGTCCGATCTGCACGGCGTACATGGCTGCTTCGGTGCGGGTTGCAGCGCCGATCTTGGCGAAGATATTGCGCAGGTGGACTTTGACCGTATTGGCGCTGATATAGAGCTGCTGGGCAATCTCTTTATTGCTCGCCCCAGTCGCCACCAGCTTGAGGATTTCCAGCTCGCGCTCGCTCAGTTCGTTAGTATCAGGCATAGGTGAAAATCATATCCACGGGAAATGCGTCCGAGGCAATTATAACATTCAGGGCAAAAAGGAAAGGACAGGCTCAACGAGCCTTGATGCCGATGAACACCAGGCAAATCAATACAAAGGAATATCTTGTCTTATTATGCGTCTCCCGAGTATATTGCTTGCTATAAAGACTCCGCAAGCATCCCTATAAAACGATGACACTCGGCTTTCCCCCACGAAAGAAAAGGGTAGAATTGGTCTTGCCAGGATGAACATAAAAAGCGCTGACGCGTCCAATTCACAATGGCAGATTTTTATGAACTGACCATATATTTGCAATTTACCTCTAACAATTTCAGTACAGGGTTCAGGCGCCTGATAATTACGGGTGATGATCGCAGCGAACAGCGGTATGGAAAACCAGCGGATTAATCCCGGGTACTATGCGCAAATCGGAACCACACCCGAGAGATATGCGTCATTGAACTCATGAGGAGGATGATGTTGAAACAAAGTTTAGCCACGCTTCTGCTGGGCTGCCTGATCGCCATCCTGGCAACTTCTTGCCGACCGGGCTTGAAAGACGAGCAGGCATATCCCCTGCCCCCCGCCACGCAGGCATTGGCGACGCTGATGGCGCAGGGCATCGCCACCTCCGCTCGGACGGAATACCCGGCGCCTATCCCCGGACCGCTGGCGGCGCCTTCCACAGTTGAAGCCGATCTGGTTCCCGCAGAACCACCTACCCCGGTGTGGGCGGCGCGCTTCTACCTGGCAGGACGGCTGGGGCTGGAGGTGCGTCAGGTGCAACTGATTGAATGGAATCCTGCCACATGGATCACCCCCAACCTGGGCTGTCAGCTCTCGTCGGTATTCGACGCGCAAAAGCCCATCCCGGGTTATCGTGTGGTGCTCAGCGCCGGTGGGCAGAGATACGAGATTCACGGCGATCAATCCGCAGAGCAACTTTGCCTGGCTGAGCCATTAGTGGGCGGAGAACGCCTGCCTTTGCAGTTCGAGAGCGACCAGACACGCATCGTAGAGCTGGCGCGGGCGCACCTGAGCAGCCGCCTGGGCATCCCGCAAGCAGAATTCAGCCTCGCCCGCAGCGAAAGCGCCAGGTGGGCAGATAACCAACTGGGATGCGCGGCTTTGCCGGGGGAGCAACCCCTACCAACCTCGGCTGGGGAGATTAAAGGTTATCGGCTGATCCTATCAGATCGGAACACCCACTATGAATACCACAGCGGCGGAGCGTGGCTGGTGTATTGCGGGATTTTCGATTAGATTACTGCTTGCCGGGAAGAAATCAATAGCCGCCAGTATCTCCTGGCGGCTATTTGTTCATGATCGCGTCAAGCGAAGATCGTTATGGGGCGAAATATCCCTGCGGGATGAGCGGCAGGTAGACAGTACCGTAGCTCTTCAGCGGCAGCAAGAAGCCGACCGCATCACTGGGCCAGGCAAACACACCCAACGCCTGGTTAGCTCCATCGCCCACCGCAAAGGCGGTCACGATGTCGCCAGCTCCAAACGTCACCGGCAACGGGTCAATCAGAATCGTCCCGCCATCGGGCGTGGTGATCTTCAGGTCATACGTGCCCGCCGGGAGCTCCAGATAGCCAGCCACCGCCCCAAACGGCACGTCATCCAGGATCAATGTGCCATCCTGCAGGCGCACATCCGCCAGAGTCCCCGCTCCCGCTGCAAACGGCGCCAGGTGACCCAGTCGCAGCTTGAAGTTGCCCGCCGCAGGCGCTGCATTGTCGTCCTCCAACGCCAGCAGTTCCAACGGGAAGCCATTAGCGCCGCCCACCGCCACCGCGCTGTAATCTTTGCCTTCTTCCAGGTTGATCTCAGCGCTGATCGCCGGCGTGGCTGAACCCGCCGCGAAGATCTCCACGGTGTGGGTGATGCCCGCCGGGATATCCAAATAAGCGGTCGAGTCGGCAAACTCGAAGCCGGTCAGCACAGGCGTGCCGTTCAGGGTGACGGTGACCGCCGTGCCCGGATCCATGGCGAAGGGCGCCAGATGCGCCACTGCCAGCCGCGCCATCGGCTCGACCGGCTCTGCCAGAGGCAGGAAGAAGCCGGGAGCGCCAGCGGGCCAGGCAAACACGCCCAGCGGCTGGTTGACGCCATCGCCCACCGCATAGGCAGAGATGATATCGCCGTCATTGAAGGTCACCGGCAACGGGTCAATGTAAGTCGTGGCGCCATCCGGGGAAGTGATCTTCAGATCGTACTCGCCCGCCGGGAGCGGCAGGAAGCCGGTCACATCACCAAAGGCGACGTCATCCAGGATGATCGTGCCATCCTGCAGGCGCACATCCGCCAGGGCGTCGCCGGGGGCGAAGGGAGCCAGGTGACCGATGCGCAGGTGGAAGGTGCCCGCTGCAGGCGGCGTGTTGTCATCCTCCAGCGCCAGCAAGCCCAGGTCCTGATTGGCGCCGTCGCCAACCGCAATGGCAGAGTAGAAGGTATCGGTGATCAAGTTAACCGTCGCCGTGATGGCGGGTGTGGGGCTGCCCTGTGGGAAGATCTCCACCAGGTGCTCACCAGCCAGCAGCGTGACATAACCGGTCGAGTCGCCGTACTCAAAGCCAGTCAACACCGGCGCGCCGTCCACGGTCACGGTCACCGCCGTGCCCGGATCGGCAGCGAAGGGCGCCAGGTGCGCCACCTCCAGGTAGGCAAGATCAGCGACGGTCATGCTCAGCGGTACTTCAACCAGCGGAACAACCGGGTCATTGCTGGCAACGCACAGGGTGCCGTTGTACACGCCAGGGGTCAAACCGGTGGAGTCAAACACCACAGACACATTCTGCGCCTCACCGCCAGCCAGAGCGCCGCTGATGGGGTCAATGCTCACCCAGGGGATGTCTATGGGGCTTCCGCATACCGGAGTTTGCAACCATTCGATGTAATCAAAGCGTATATTACCGGTGGATGAACCAACACTCACACCGCCAAACTCCAGCATCACAACCTGACCTGCCCAAGGACTGAGATCCAGGGTGACGTTGACAAAATTGGGGTAGGTGTCATTCGCCTGGATCAGATCTAAAGTCCAGACCTGCGTTCCGTCGACCGAGACATACGCATAATCCAGGTCAGCGTCATCCGGATCCGGTCGGTAGGACAGATACCAGAAGGAGAGGGTGCTTTCGCCAACCGGCACAGAGACAGATTGCTGGACATAGTTGGTGTTTGGAATACCACAGTATCCGCCAGCCCAGAAGTCATAAATGCCATCAAAAGCCGGTACTCCCCATATCGCAGACCAATCGCCAATCCATCCGCATGAGGTATTAGTCCATTCCGTCCAGGCAGAGGCTGGCGGTGGACCATTTTCAAAGCTACCATCATTGATCAGAGCCAGCGGGTTGGCATTGACTTTCTTCATTGCCTTGTCCTGGGCGGGTAAAGAGAAGGTCGCGTCCTTTGAAAGCGACTTACCCTGCGGCAGGTCAGCCGAGGCTGGCAGGTACGGGACCACCTCGAAGCCACCGAACTCATATATCTCCCAGGTCAGCTCGCCTGCGCCCTCATTGGCGATGGACAGGTTCAGCTCGACCTGGCTATCCCGCGATTGCAGGCTGCTCAGCTCAGCCGGATCCAACACAATTGCCGGCGCAAGCGGCAAGAGGAAGCCCTCGGAGTCGCTGAGCCAGGCGAAAACGCCCAGATTCTGGTTACTGCCATCTCCCACCGCAAAACCGGAGAGGATGGCGCCCGCGGGCAAGGTAACCGGCATGGGGTCAATCAGGGTGACCGCGCCATCTGGGGTGGTGATCTTCAGGTCGTAGGTGCCCGCCGGCAATTCCAGGTAAGACGCCACATCGCCAAAGAGGACATCATCCAAAACAACGGTGCCATCTTGCAAGCGCACATCCGCCAGGGTCGCTGCTCCAGCCGCAAACGGCGCCAGGTGTCCCAGGCGCAACTTGAAGTTGCCCGCTGCAGGGGCTGTGTTGTCGTCCACCAAAGCCAAAAGCTCCAGCGGCTGATTGACGCCATCCCCGATGGCAATGACGGAGTAATCCGTGCCTTCAGCCAGGGTGAAGGTGCCGGTGATGGCAGGGGTAGCACTGCCAGCCGGGTACACTTCTACCTCGTATTCACCCGGGTCAACGGTCAGATAAGGGGTCGAGTCGGCAAAGGCGAAATCGGTGAGGACCGGCGCGCCGTTCAGGGTGACGGTCACCGCCGTGCCGGGGTCCATGGCGAAGGGCGCCAGGTGCGCCACAGCCAGGCGTGTTGGGGTGGAAGTGGTGATATCCAGACACCAGCCCCCATTGATCGCCCCTAAATCCCCTCCAACATCATCCACAACATACAGGCTCCAATCCCCATTGGGGTCAATGCCATTGAAGATGGAGAGCGTAGTCTCTTCAGAAGGAGCGGGTGCGGGAGCCGGGAAAGTGTCCCCTGTGCCAAAATTGGTGGGCTTGTAGGTGCCAGAGACGATCTGGGCGCTATCCGGCAAGGAGTCAGAAGCAGCATCGTCAAAGATCAGGTCAACATCCACCAGATCAAAACTACCTCCGGCATCGGACATGATGATCAGGTTTTGCCCACCCGGTCCGACCAGGAGTATGTCAATGTCATCGGGCCAGGTGTGCGACATGCCCAAAAGGTGGACATTGACATCTTGTACCTCACCCAAGCCGCTTATATTGATGGTCGAAGGGTAGGGGGTTCCAGTACCAGAACTGGGTATGGTGATTGGATTGGTGTTACACACCAGGGTTGCGGGCGCTTCCAGGTTTACATTAAACAGGGTAGTTGAGGGAGCTTGATTTCGACCGGATCGTTCATCCGGGGCGCTGACCTGCGCCACTGCCCCAAAAGGCAGCAGCAACACCAGCGGAATCAATACCACGAACGATAGAATTTTCTTGGTTCTCACGTTTATTGCCTCCTTATGTATTTTTAAAGTGGATACAGGTTATGGCTGGTTTATCTCACGCCGGAAAGAAACCCATGACCCAGTGTGGATACAGAGTATCTTGCGCCCGCTTTCCCGGCGGTGAGGATATCCCCTCGGGAATTACCGGCAATTATCTGCCATGAAGCTTGTAGACATAATATATCAATTATGTTCATGATTTGTCAAGAGCTATATTGGATATAAAAGATAAATATTTGATTAAAACTTCTCTCATTTTGGTCAGAGGCGGGATTTCTGCCATTTACTGAAGTCCCATTAAGAAATCTGGGGCTGCCCGCCAAGGACAGCCCCAGAAAACACAACAGGTGATGCAGGGATAGGGTTTACGGCGCGTTGTAGCCCTGCGGGATGAGCGGCAGGTAGATCATGCCACCCACCGGCTCCGGCTCTGCCAGAGGCAGCAAGAAGCCAGGTACTCCCGCAGGCCAGGCAAAGACACCCAGCGGTTGGTTGACGCCGTCGCCCACAGCAAAGGCAGAGACGATATCGCCGTCATTGAAGGTCACCGGCAGCGGGTCGATGTAAGTTGTCGCCCCGTCTGGCGAGGTGATCTTCAGATCGTAGGTGCCCGCCGGGAGTTCAAGGTAGCTTGCCACTGCGCCAAAGGGCACATCGTCCAGGATGATGGTGCCATCCTGCAGGCGCACGTCTGCCAGTGTACCGGTGATGGTGTCGGCAAACGGCGCCAGGTGACCCAGGCGCAGCTTGAAGTTACCCGCAGCCGGGGCAGCGTTGTCATCTACCAGGGTGAGCAGGTCCAGGGACCAGCCGTTGGCGCCACCTACTGCGATAGCGGTGTAATCAACGCCAGACATCAGGTTGATCTCGGCGCTGATAGCTGGCGTGGGCACGCCCGCGGCGAAGATCTCCACCGTATGGGTGATGCCCGCCGCGATCTCCAGATAGCCGGTTGACTCGGCGAACATGAAGTCGGTCAGCACCGGCGTACCGTTCAGGGTGACGGTGACCGCCGTGCCCGGATCCATGGCGAAGGGCGCCAGGTGACCCACCTCAAGGCGAGCTGGCGGCACTTCAGCAGTGGTCGTCAGCGACGATTCTGCCAGCGCGGTTGGATCGCCTTGCGAGGTCACGCTCACTGCAACGCTGTCCATGTCACCGTCCAGAGCAGTCGCGGGAATACTCACCTCAACCGGCACTGGCACGCTCTCATTAGAAGCCACATCCACGCTCGCGAAGGGCAGTTGCACATCCCAGGCGTTACCAGAAACCACCAGATCGAAGGTGTCGGTATAGTTGCCGGTGTTGGTCAGGGAGAGGATGTAGGTCACCGTCTCGCCGGGAGCGCCAGACTGGGCATCTTCGGCGGGGGTAAGCTCAACGCCATAGGTGAACGCCTCAACGGTCATGGTCACCGGCACCGGGACAACCGGATTAAAGAAGTCGTTGCTGGCGACGCACAGCGTGGCAGTGTACTCTCCAGGGGTCAAACCGGTGGCGTCGAAACCAACCTGCACCACAGAGCTTTGACCGCCCATAGTCGAGCCGGCGTCAGGCGAAGCCGAGAGCCAGGGCACATCGCCGGGGATATCGCAAACCTGGGGCAGATTCTCCACCAGTGACATATCATCATAGTAAACTACCGATGCGCCATTGGCGAACAGGTCCACCGCGCCGATGTTCAGCGCGCCGTTGCCGCTCACCTCATCCGTCCAGGTGCCGGCGTAGAGCAACTGACCGCCATAGTAGAAATCCTGCCGGTCGTTGATCAGGTCAATCTCCAGCCGCAACTCGACCCATTGATCGGTAATCAGAGGCAGCGTGCCGCCTGAGATGCCGTCATTGACGACCAGCCCCAGAGCAGGATCGAACATCACCTGCACCGACCAGTTCAACCCTGACCCGGCATCGTTATAGGTGTTGAGCAGGATGAAATAGGTCTGCCCGGTCGTCCCACTGGGGATGTACTGGTAGGCGGTGTACGTCCAACGCCCGGCGTTATAGCCGGAGTATTCATGCACCAGGTCCGAAGCGCCCAGGATCGCCGCCGAGTTCGGCGTGCTGCGAGATTGAGCATCGCTGGTCAGCGCGCCTGCCGCGGGATCATTCCCCCAGCCCTTCCAACCGCCCTGACCGTGCAACTGGCTGCCGGTGGCGTAGCTATCAAAGTTATCGTACCAGTCCACGTTTGGTTGACGGATTGGCGTGGCGTCGTCATAAATCGACCAGGTCAGGGTCTCATCACCCAGGTTGGTGATGGTCATTGGCTGAGTGCTGAAGATGGGCAACTGCGTGCTTGCCACTGAAGCCGGGCTGACCTGGATGGTGGGTGGGGCTGCGCCGACCACCACCGCCACCGGCATATGCACCTCAGCCACGGTCGGATCGTTGGGGGTGAACACAACCTCGCCAAAGAGCGTTTCGCCGGGCGTGCCAGCCACCACATTGGCAGTGATGACGATCTCCTGCGTGCCGCCTGCGGGCAGGGTGAAGCCGGGCTGATCCACGGTCAGCACCAAACCGGGCTCGCCGCTGGTGGAAACCGAGTAGCCCACGCTGGATCCCAGGACGCTTTGTAACTGGCGCGTCCAGGAGCAGAAACCGGGGCAATTCGTGTTGGACATGCTGGGCAGATTCAATGCGCCCATGTCGCCACCCAGGGTGGGGTTGGCTGCGTCGTATTGGGCACGAGTGATGTCCAGGACAAAGCCAACATCTTTGGCTCCCGCCAGGTTGATACGCCCGGCGCCCATGTCGTAGGGATCTGCCGGTGTGGTGTTATCTTCCTTGCGCACATTGGTCGCGGCGCTGAGCATCAGAGCGGATTTGATCTGGGTTGGGCTCCAGGTGGGGTGCAAGGCGCGCATCAACGCAGCCGCGCCCGCCGCGTGCGGGCTGGACATGGAGGTGCCGCTGATGATGTTGAACTCCGGCGCAGGTGGTCCACCCGCCAGAGTGGCGTAGGCTGCCAGGATGTTCAAACCCGGGGCGGTGACATCCGGCTTGATCAGGTTGAAACCAGAAGGACCGCGCGAGCTGAAGGAAGCCATATTATCGCCATGCTCAGGATAGTTGGTGACTGCTCCGCCGGTAAGGGTGGCGGTATGCCCGCTGCCGCTGGCAAGCCAGCTCTTCAGCACCACGCCATCGGCGTAGCTGATGTGGGTGGCTGGCAGAACGTGGTTATCGGCGTTGAGCGAGGCGGCGCTGTTGGGATCATTCACCAGCACCATGCCGCCGCCGCCAGCATTCTTCACATTTTGACCTTTTTCCACGCGCCCATAAGTGCCGCGGTCGCAGACCACGATCTCGCCATTGAAAGTGCCGGCTGGGAAAGGAGCGCAGAGGTTATTCCCGCCGTAATCGCCAGCGTACACAATTGCCGCCGGTCCATAGCCAGCGGTCGCGCCCTCGCCCAGAATATCCGCCGGGGGAGTGGAACCGCCGCCGCTCATGTTCACCAGCGAGTTGAGCACGGCGCGGTCATGGGTGCTGGCAGCCACGGTCAGGTTCCAGGGCTCTTTGTGATTGGTGGTGCCTGCCCCCGGACCGCTGTTGCCGGCAGAGGCAGCAGCAAAGACGCCCGCCGTGTTGGCGTTCAAGAAAGCCACCGAGGTCGGGTCGGTGTAGGGCGAAGTGCCGCCGCTGATGGAGTAGTTGAGTACATCCGCCCCATCAATTACCGCCTGGTTGACCGAGGCGGTGGTCGCCGAGGTGGGACAACCGCTGGGACCGCAGGCTTTGTAGGCGATGATGTTGGCGTGCGGCGCCACACCCGAGACAAAGGGGAAGACGTAGGTGATGGTATTGGCGATGAAATTGGCATCCTGGATGACATTGCCCGCCACCGTGCTGGCGGTATGACTGCCATGACCATCCAGATCTTCAGGAGTGGTGCCAGGATTGACGAAGTTGTAGGCGCCGATGAGCTTATCGTTGCAGTCGCCTGGGTTGGCGATGCACCAGCCGACATAGACGCCGGAGCCGAAGGGATTGGTGTGGTTGTAGCCATCGCCGCCGATATCGGCGAAGGAGGCGTGGTCGAAGTTGATGCCGGTGTCAATGATGCCGGCAATCACACCCTCACCCATAGAGCCCTGGAGTAAGACCTGACCACGGATTTCACCTGTAGGGAAGGTCGTTGTGTGGATATTTACGTACAACTCTTTGTTCATCAACCAGCCCTGCTGTTCAGCAGTCAGGACGGTCGAGCCGACGATCGGATTGGTAGAGGTATCGAGGGTGATGATGACTGGTCCATTAGCGCCGACGGGAGCATGATGGAAATGGGCGGCTGTTACCGCGCTGGATAAGCCACTGTAGCTGATCGACCAGCTCAACGTTTGGGTGGTCATGTCATACGAGACGGTGGCGTATCCGGTACCCGTGGTGGTAACCGGGGGTACTTCCTGGTCTCCAGTGAGCGGACCGCCGAAGGGAAGGTTGTCGAAGTAGCCGCCCCAGATAGCTGGCGCGCCGATCCAGGCAGGACCAGAGTCGGTGAGGAGCTCTTCGAAGGTCTCACGATAGACCAGGGCGACGCCCTCCACCTGGGCGACCAGGCGGGCTTCGGCGGGGGTCATCTCCGCCGCGATGCCGTTGTAGGCGTGCTGATACTGGAATTTGACCTCAAGCTGGCGCCCCAGGAGGCGGTTGAAGGCGGCGATCGCCTCGGCTTGCTTGCCTTCCAGATAGGCAGCGTAGGCGCGGCTGGCGGGGCTTTTCGCCTCCAGCTTAACGGCGCCGGTGACAGCCGGGCTGGTGGCGGCGAGACCTTCCACCCCACCGTGATAGGTGGCTACCGGCGGATCTGCAAGTTGGATGATGTAAACTGCGGCACCTTGTGCGCCTTCCGGTTCGATCACGGGGGCGCCGCCTGCCGTGGTGGAGGTGCTGACAGGCGCAGGGGTTGCGCTGACCGGCATCACAATCATCGAGAGCAATACCAGTACGCTCAAAACATGAAAGATTTTTTTCCTCATCTTACGTTTTTCCTCCGAACAGGATGATAGTGTAGACTTTGTGAACGTATTTTTCAAACGGGGGAACGTACGTATTTCTCTCTTATGACCTCCTTTTTGAAACTCTGAAGACCGAGGGTCCTACCCCGACGTTTCGCCTGCGATTAACCCCCAGATGCAGGCGCAAAGGTGGCTGTAATTCTAAACGCGTCGAAACATTTATGGATTATAACAAAAAGAACCCAAGATTAATTTCCATCATCCAATTCTTATCCTTTATTAATCAAACCGGGATGGCGTATTGCCATCCCGGTCGGGATTGATTGTAGGTTGAGCCGCTTCTGAAAAGCTTCGGTTGCGCCGGTCGGGCAGCCTGCCAGAGTATGCCAGGAGATTAAGCCCCTGGCATACTCTGGTTATCAGAAGTGGTATAGACTGCCGGTTACGGCGCGTTATAGCCTTGCGGCACCACCGGCAGGTAAATCTTGGGATAGACCGCCGTGGTGGTCAGCTCGGAGACGGCAGACTTGCTGTCATCACCTTGC